>Ga0123342_1002899_pt1 | contig 28141 bp, 14 predicted proteins | sample Turbeawhitnodule_FD_89960 | JGI IMG/M metagenome (GOLD analysis project Ga0123342, IMG submission 89960) | Root nodule microbial communities of legume samples collected from Mexico - Turtle bean Mexico white nodule | ecosystem: Host-associated > Plants > Roots > Nodule | place: Mexico: Nepantla... | reverse complement strand
TCTTCTCTTCCTCGGGTCCCTAGAGGGGCCCCACCATGCGTTGACTCTGACTTTTAGTAAACATACGAAGACAGAACGATATATATATATATATATATATATATATATATATATATATATATATATATATTAATCTATATTACTTTTCCGGTGATCTTACTAAATATAAAGATGGAGTGTTACATTCAACACTTTTGAAGGATCGATTAGAATACTACATACACTTTGAGTGACTTGAAATATTTTGTTTTAGTAAAAAAGAATTGAAAAAATAAATAATAAATTATGAATTATAATTATAATTATTTTATTTACATGAATGATCTTGTACATGTGATTAATTATTCTCTAACTACAACTACGAGTATTTTTTTGGTTGGACAATTTGTTTAGATCCGATTCAATAAAAGAAAAGTAACTTAAGTTTATTTGGTTATTCAGCAAATCTGAGTCTATCAAATTTAATAACATCTGATAGGTTGAGTGAATGATTTTGTACACTAACTCTAATATTTAATCAGACCAACTCAACAAAATAATACATAATATTAACATTAATTATAGTAATATTATTATTATTCAATTTTTTTAAATATTAAAATATTAAATTATTCAAACATTATACTCCATTTAAAAAAAATCTAAAACATACAAAATTTAAAAATCATGATTGAACTGATGGAACTCAATCAAGTCCAATAAAACAATAACTTAATTGAATTAGATCTAATAAAATCAATATAAAAATTTAAGCAAACATAATAAAGATTTTTATATCTTCTGTTCCAAAAATTGAAATATGTTTGGTGAGATCCAATAGGGGAAGTGAAATCAATTTAAGTAAAACCCACGTGCAAAACTAGAAACTGCTACCCAAAACCACGTTCTACCTAATTCTATAATTTTAAATTTTCAAAAAAAATCGTGCATTAAATATACGAGTTCCAGATAAATTGAGTGTGGATAACATTTATGAAGAAAAATCCTTCATTTCTTTCTCCAATGCAATTATGCAACATCATCACCCACCTCAAATTTTCCAGCTTCTATAAATTATTTTTTAATTAAAAACTAGTTTTAGTTACAACGTTTTCCATGAGAATAATTAGTTGTTTCATATATATACAAAATTACAATCATGCCATTCTTCTAGTTGTTTCCAAACACCTATATAATATTCTAGTGGCATGTTTCAGTAGTTCTGTAAACATTGACAATAAAAGAAAAAAGGAAAAACAATGAATAAATAATTTCATACACTAATTAGTAATTTCTAGAATATTTTTCATATAGTTTATTTCAATTTTTGTTTTTTTATCTTACATATAAACTAATTTTAATTTATGAAAACTTTATTTGATTTTTATTTATTTTTATATCTTGGAAATGTTTGTGAAAAAGCTTTTTAAACACACTGTATAATAATAAATTAATAACTAAAGGAAAATAGTTCCCTTAGAATTTAATTAAGGATACTACATAAATGTTGCAATGGATTTTTTTTGTCATGAACATCTTGCTATTTTTATTTTTAAAGGTTTATTTCTCATTAAGTTATTGATTGTAATCTACATACACTAATTCAAACATAGATAGAATAACATTTTTTATTGTCTTGTCTTATATATATATATATATATATATATATAATTTTATGTAATTTTTTTTATTATATTCAAATAAGATAGTTAATTATATTATTTATTATACATTTAATCAAAATGATATTATAATAAAAAATTAATTATATAAAATTAAACATTCTAACCACTTAAATGTTTAATTATACATTCATGGTAAATATATATTTTTAATTTACTTCTGCATGAATGTGAATAATTATTATTTTTTAATTTGAGTAAGAGTTTCTCTTCAGATAGTTTATTTCATATTTCCTTTTTTCTACTATGTTTTATTGATTTTTATTTTCTTATATACATGTTTTTAGTTATGAATTTTGTATTGTAACTTTAAAATATTATTGAGAGTAAAATAAGGAAAAAAATTGTATATATATATATTATAAAATATATATATTTTCTAATATTATAATTACTATATATAAAATATTTTTGGAACATCATATTTTTTATTTAGAATGGTAAATAATCGTAAATTATGTTATGTAGTTGCTAATAAGTATTGCAATATTTTTTTAAGAAAATTATACTAATCTAATATGTTTCGTGTTAATTACTTTATAATTAATTATAATTAATGAAACTTTGATTACAAAAATGAGAGTATAGAATCATAAATGTTACTGATGAATAATGTTGAGAACCAAAGAAAAATAGAAAATTTTTAATAAAGTTATTAAAGCCAATTTATAATATAAATAAAGAATTTAATTAAGAAGTAAATAGAATGTTTTTTAAAATGATAATTACTTAATTAAATTAATTATGACTTTATCATTTTACACACCATCTATTTAATAAATTTGAGTAGTTGTGCATGAGAGAGATAATTTAAAATATACTAAACTACAAGGGAGAAGAAGACGTGGAAGTATTAGAAACTTATCTTGATAAAAATCATGTAAAAACATTTTATATGCATACTTTCAAGCATTTTAATACGAATATTAAAATATATTGATTAAAAGATTAATTAAATCAATATATTTAAAAAAAACTACTAAATTCTACTTATAGTTACAGAGTAAAGAAAAATTGAAAAGAATTAAACCTTAAAGATAAAAAATAATTTCAAAACTATTTAATGTATACGAATGCCTAGTCGAATTCAACTAGAATAGAAAAAAAGTAATGTATTATAGTTTTTGAATTAAACATAAATTTTAAAAATAATTTGAACTTTTCAATTGAAATATAAATATATTTTTAGATTACTTCTTGATTTGTAAAAGCTCATAGCATAAATCTTTAAATTTATCTTTTCGTAAATTTTATTATGTGATGTCACTTTTAAAATACCTAATAACCTTGTTAAAACAGTATCTCCTCTATTTTAATATTTTTTACTTAATTTAACAAGGAATTTTTTTTATTCTTATAATTTAAAATCTTATTTAATATTTATAATTTTAAATGGAAATCTTTATAAATCTTATGTTACAAATTTATAAACATGACCCTATAAGGAATTTAATGTGTGTATATATATATATATTGTTTTGTTAAAAGAAACATTATGTAGTATGTCACACTCTTAAGACACATTTTGAGTCTCCAAGGGATTTGATGTGGGTTATAAAGGAACACATACCCTTCATCGAAAGGGAGATTCGAACATAAGAAGAAAATGCCAAACTTGTTTGTTTTTCAGTTAGACTTAAATTTTGTGTCTCAATAAGTTTTAAACTGTTACAACTAAAATACAAATAAGCTTTTGGACAATTAAAAAGAATGCCTAAAAAGTTATTTCATTGATATAAGGAAATACTATTATTATAATTAAAAAACCACCTAAAGGGTAAATATGTAATTTTCTTCCATAATATTTTTAAATCAAATTCATCATGAATCAAAAAATGAAATGAAAAAATATGTTAAATTTAACATGTGGATTTATTTAAAACTTTTTCTTTGTTTCAGCCTAGAAGTCAATGCTAGAAAACCACGTGAGGCTATCACCTTCTCATGTTCTTCTTTAGACAGTATATACATATTTTTTGTCTTTTATAATAATCATTCAAAAAATATATTTAAAATAGTTTTAATTGCTTAATAATTCTAATTTCTTTAGATTTCTTTAGATCAGCCAGATCTAATTTCTTTAGATAGAAAATAAAAATTGAACTTCAATAAAATTTCATCTTTCTCCGGAAAAAATAAACATTATATTTTAAATAGTTTTTTCAGCATTATTTAATAATAATTAATGTATTATATAATCAAAAGTACGCTGTTTTATTTTTTACCTTCTTATCATTTTAAGAATTAAAATAATCAACATAATATTTTTTTTTTATAAAAACTTTCCATATCTTATGCATAACTATACAACTTGACATTTGAGATAGGTTGACATCTCAAGTAACAACAATCTTCTGCCATCACATGAAAAAAATACAAAAATATGGGAGACTAAACCAAAACCCATATGTTAACAAAAACGATACATAGGTAGACTATACCTATTAATAAACAATTATAAGAACAAACTAGATGGAAGTCTGTTATACCAATGAAATGATTATCTATGAATAAATCATAAATTAGCCAACTTATCAGCACACACATTCCCTTCACCAAAAATATGAGTAATCCTAAACCTGATTGTCCACAGAAATTAAGACAAGTATTCCATCGATTACGAAGTATCCACGGAACATTAGTCATAGTAGTAAACGCAGCACAAACCAAGACAGAAGACATTAGTAAGTCCCATCTTTAGAGCTTCCTCCATAATATGGATAACTCCATAAAACTCAGCAACCAAAGCAGTCTGAACTTTAATAAACGCTGAAAAAACACCAATAAATTCTCCCATACTCCCACGGAAAATACCTCCACAAATAGCAAAATCAGGATACCCCTAGCAGCCCCAACGTTAATTTTAACCCAATCTGGTGAAGGAAATTCCCATCTAACAGGAAGAGGACAAAAAACTTTACTACTACGAGTCTTAATACCAAAAAACTTAATCACGTTAAAATCCAACATATCATTCTTCATGAAAGCTTTAGACGAATTTTCTATGAGACAAGTTAAATATTTAATTACCGAAATAACCTTATAATTTCATCCACTAATACACCGATTTTTAAATACTAACTCATTTCAAAGGTTAAACATATGGAAAACAGGAGAATAAAATAAAATGATCGTTGATAGTAAAATAAAGTTTAATTTTCATGAGTTCCAAATACAAAATTTTATACCCCAGCCAATTGATTAAAAATTACTTTAAATATTAATGTTAAAATCATTATTGTAAATATGAAAAAAATCAACAAATTATTTTTTTTTTCTAAACATCTTTAAGAAATTGAAATTAACATATACACAAAGGTAATTTATAAAACTTTTAAGTTAAATTATAACAAAAATAATATTTAACTTATTTATAATGATTTATTTGTTGAAAAATCATTAAAATGGTGAAATTGATTTGGTAACACATTTCGAGAGAGAGAGAGAGAGAAAGATTGGTAGTTGTTGTACCAGATCCCTCCTCAGTCCAACACAACGCTCACCATTCCTTCATTCTTGAACACCAAAGTCCATTCACTCCCTTCACCTACCAACAAGGCAACAAATACCCTTTCTCTTTCGTATTCTTTATTCGATCACTTCTCCATTCTCTTCCTTATATACCACTTCATCTCCTCATTTTTCTCTTCACCCCCACACTTCATTCAAATCATGGATTTCCTGCAAGCACCAGAAAATCAGATACTTCTGGGTGTGGCCGTGGCCGTCGTGGCCGCTGGGCTTGGTGCTGTCTTTCTCTTTTCATCTAAGAAGCGTAAAGGTGACTCCTTTTTCAGCTTCATATTCTTCCCATTTGGAATTTTATGCTCTCTCTGATTTATTCGTAAAGGGGTCTTCTTTGTCTTAGTTCTATGAGTAAGAGAAGATCCAAAATGCTTTTTTAGAGAATTTGATGAATACGAGGTGGTTTTATTTTTTCAAAGATGTTGTTCTCATTTTCTAAGAAAGGTCAATAGTGTTGGGGGGAGAAAATCACTTGCACACTAACAGCATATTGCAAGGGATAGGAATAAGAAGAGAAAATAAAGACTCGTTAAATTTTGTTTTTGATCTTATATTACAGTTAACTCCTAACTAACTTTCTGTTATTAGATTTTACAATCTGAATTATTATTCATAACATACTCCCTCAATTCATACTTCTCCATGATACAATCCTCAATCTCTTTTCCTAAGAGTATACAAGTTTTATCAATATTCAGTGGTTTGGTCAGGAATCTGTCACTTGATCTTCTGCCTTTTAATAGATAACTTTATGTTCCTTTTATTCACTTGGTCTCTCAAGTAATGGGATCTTGTCTCTATGTGCTTGGTCCTCCTTGTGCTACTGGATTTTTGGCTTGGTTAATTGCTAAAATATTGTCAACAGCAAGTTTCATTGGTCCTTCCATTTTCAAGTGCATATGCTCAGGTTTGGAGCCACACATCTTGGTATGCCCCTTGTGATGCAGCAATATATTCTGCCTCATATGGCGAAAGAGCTACAACAGATTGTTTCTTTTGAACACCATGATAAGGCAGTGTTTCATAGCTCAAAAACATAGCCACTTGTACTCTTCCTATCATCTTTGTCTCACCAATCTGAGTCTGTGAAATTCCACATTTTGCTGGAGTCTTAGCTTGATTACAGTTATTGATATTGAATCTTGAATCTCTTCAATACATCACATGCATACTTTTTTTTATGAGAAACAATCCCTTACTAGTATGTGGAAATTCCAGGCCCAAAAAATACGGGAGTGTTCCCAAATCTATAATCTCAAACATTACTCCTTTCACATAGATTCCAGACTCATTGTTGCACTCCAGAAATCCTTTTTCAGATAAGAATGAATCAATCCTCCAATTCCATGTCTGGAAATTGATCCATCTGGATTCACCTTGATTTTATAGATACATTTCACAGGTATAGGCTTTTTATGTAGAGGTAGTGACAATTAATCCCCTGTATTGTTCTTCACAATCGACTTCAATTCCACCTTCATAGAAATCACACATTTCTGTTCTTTAGTGCCTTCTTCAACGTTGATTGGTTTAGCAACTCTCCTTCACTAGTTACTGCATTATCTGGGAACCTTTCAAAATCAGGCAAACACCTTGGTGGCATCATATTTCTCTGTGGTCTCAAAAAAGATTGTTGTAGAGTGTTGATTACAGTTTTCTACACTATCCTTGTCTTGTTGACCAATATTAAGGTTTGAATCCTCTCCAAATTGGATTGGATTATACTATTATCACTTCCTTTTCTCTTCAGGTATATGCTTAAAGTAAAGAGACTCAAATACCCCTATATGATCATCTTCTCGCCCACACTTCTTCTAGAGTTGTACACTTCAATCTCCTTGTTGCAGTTCTATTCAAGATGTAAATGGCTGTGCTCTTAGCTTCTTCCCAAAATTCATTTGGCAATAACTATCTATTCAGCAGAGCCCTCGCCATGTTCATTAGTTTTGTTCCTCCTTTCATCTACAGCATTGTGTTAGGGTGTATATGGAGCTATTACCCCTTGAGAAATACCCCAATGATCACATACCTCTTGAAATTCTACTGAGTTGTATTCACCATCACCATTTGTCCTTAGTATCTTTATTTTCTTTCCACATTGTTTCTCTACCATCATCTTAAACTTTCTGAACACATTCAGCTCCCTATCCTTCCTCTTGATTAAGTATTGTTCCTAACCTAAACAACTTAAAGTCTTAGAGTGAGTCATGTCAACTAGGTAAACATGTTAGATCTTCTTTTCCAAAGAGACCTAAACAAGATGTAACTATGCCTCTTTTATAACTTATTTTGACATTTGGGGTCCAAGTTGAGTCATCTCTTTTGGGCTTCGATATTTTGTTACTTTTATTGATAAATATTCTTTTTTTACTTGGGTTTATTTAATGAAAGATGGATATGAACTATTGTCTATCTTTGTGTCTTTCCTTAATGAAATTAAAAAATCAATTTGACTAAGTTATCGAATTTTTTAGGAGTGATAAGCCTAAAAAGTACTTTTCTTTTGGATTTTTTACTCTTTTTGGTTCAGAAAAGAGTATGTATTGTTGCATGTTTTTCCCTACCCTAGTGTTGGCTGTTTGTTTTTCTGATTAGTGACTATATGCTGGTCTCTTATACAGACAGAATTTTTATGTCAAAAGTATTTACTGCATATTTTTTTTTGGATATTAACTTTTTTGGATTCATAAGGAAACTTTTCATCCTTTTACCTGTTATTAGTCAACCTTGCTCTGAGTTTAGGTTTATTACATGCTGGTTGCTCTTGTCGTTGTTCTATATTTCTCTTCCAAAAGTAGAGTTTCTGTTTGGTTGGATTGTGTTTCCTTTGGGTGTCTTAGGGATTGTTCAGCAGAATTATATGGTCAGTAGTCCGTCACTAATTATGAAAAGGGATGACCATGCTTTGTCTGATAGAGTTGACAGTGGTTTTTTATTAGCTACTTCCAGTGGTAATACCAAAAACAGTTTCACTTTCCTTTTCACTGAGTCCGTTGTTCTTGGAAAATAGACTTTCTCATTACATGGAATCTTGTTTACTCTGGAGAAAGTGAAAGACCTTAATTACATCTTTGACTATGAATCTAAGTTATACTAAAGCTTGGTGGCAGTCTGAAATAATGTAAAACTCAATGCACTTGACCTTCAGAGTTCATTCATGTTAAATTTGGTTATAGTATGTACTTAAGTGTTAATTCATGTCTTCCACGTGCTTATAGGTTGCTTGGACCCAGAGAACTTCAAGGAGTTCAAACTTGTTAAGCGTGCACAGCTGAGCCATAATGTTGCAAAGTTCACATTTGCCCTCCCAACACCTACATCTGTTTTGGGTCTTCCAATTGGGCAACACATAAGTTGCAGGTCTATTTTTTGTCTATTTCCCTTGTCACTGTAATTAATTCAGCACATATTTGTGTTTAATTCAGTATCTGCACAATTTGTTCTCTCAATAGTGGCTGAGAATAGCTATCGCAATTGCTTGATTACATTGATAACTAATATGTATAGCAGAAACTATTTCCTTTTTTAGTCTTTTATCAAAGTTTGTTGACACATTATGAACAAACAACTTCTCAAACAGGGGTAAAGATGCACAAGGTGAAGACGTTATCAAACCATATACCCCTACTACTTTGGATTCTGATGTTGGACATTTTGAACTAGTTATTAAGGTATATTCAGTAATTCTTCATCCTTATTTCCTAACTCTCCATTATTTTTCTTTTTCTCCCTCGACAATTGGTTTTCTGTCTAAAATATGTATTTAATAGATGTACCCACAAGGAAGGATGTCTCACCATTTCCGTGAGTTGCGTGTTGGTGACTCCCTTGCTGTGAAAGGACCCAAGGTAAATGTTTCTTTTCTTGACATTTGTATACAAAATTATCAGGGTTTCCCATTTTCTTAATTTTTCATTGTAAATTTAATGATTTATTCGTGTCCAAGGCGCCCTGTGGATGGCTGTCTTAGAAACTTCCAGTTCTTCAGTATATTTGAATTTACTTTAAATTTTGAGGAAATGGCAGAGGGAATCTTGCTGCTACAAGTCAAGATCATCTCAACTTTGAAAGCCCTAGTACCAGATCTGTTTTAGTAGCTTTAAAAGAGGGATTTATTTTGGTTTGAGAAAAATCTTTGGTTTTAATTTCTTGGTCTCACAAATATTTTTCTTCCTCCACTTCCATACTTTCTTCTCCCACCCCATATTATAAAAATGACCTATGTGCCCTTGTTATATTTGGAATATTCCAGATTGTGTAATTCAAAATAACAGCTTGGACTGTGTAATCTGGAACAGTATTCTGGATTATTACAAAATGCGGAATATAGTTCTGAATTATGTGATGTGGAATATACTTCTAAATTACATAATACGAAATATATTCTGGATCCAGATTGCATAATCCAGAAATTTACTGGATTACATGTTCTGAGATATATTTGGAATTGATTATGAGATGTTATAAGAGGGGCATGTTGGTCACTTTCTATATTATGGGGGTGGGAGATGAACCCTTTCACAAATAAGTACAACAAAAAAGGCCTTTTCCCACTAGGTAAGGTCAGTTAAAATGTATCAGACGACATCATTCAGCTTTGTTAGAGACCAAATCTTCAGAGATGTTATTTACCATGAGACCCCTCTTCCTCAAAAGTGTTATCACTGATTCATAATATTAATTAATGCTACCTTGTTTCCTGTTTTCATTGACTTCGTCTCACCATTTTCTGTACAAACAAATACTTGAAAATAAGAAACAAAATGGAAGCTAGGTGATATTTCTGTAATTATTGGTGAAATTAGGAAATGAATACAGAAAACATATTGTCAAGCCAAACAAACAAGTCCTTGTTTTGTTACATTTTGTAAACAATAATTTGTTAGACTGTGTTCAAATTTAATAAAATGAAGAAAAATTGGGGAAAATATTTTGGCACTACTTAAAATTTTCTGTACTGTAAAGTTGTGATGTTAATATTGTTGTTCATACATAGTAAAATAAATTTGAAAAGTATTTTCTATATATGTTTTACTTTATTATTTTAAACCTTATTTATATATATATCTATATTACAAGGGACTATGTATACGTGCAGTCTTTGAAAATATTTTAGAAATGTTAGTATATGACTGCCCCCAAATTGTAAACTTGCAATGAATGTTTGATAGTGACACATGGTTTTGGTCTAGTCTCTAGTTTTTCATGTGTATTTCTTAGATCCAAGTGATTTTGTAGGCTCTGCATAGATAATCCCTCTGATTTAGCAATAAACTCTTTCTTTTTCTCATTTTCCCTCTGTGTAAAGCAAATTTTCATTTCCCTCTTTGTTACTTAGTTATATGCATTTCCATACTCATAATGTCTGCTACCAAATGAAAGACTTGTTATTTAGATATTTGGACTTTAACACTGTTGCTTACAGGGACGTTTCAAGTACCAAACTGGTGAGGTTAGAGCATTTGGGATGCTTGCTGGAGGGTCTGGAATCACCCCAATGTTCCAAGTATATCATTAACACACCGTTCTTTTGTTCATCATTAAGTGGATATTCTTTTCATAAAGTTCTGTGTAATTTGTTTGTTACTTGTTGCTGAAGGTTGCTAGAGCTATATTAGAAAACCCTAAGGACAAGACCAAAGTACATCTTATCTACGCCAATGTAACATATGAGGATATTCTTTTGAAGGTATTTAACATTTATCCTTTCACTTCGTGTATGATATTATTAACTTAATTTGAGATTTTGTGAACTGGACTTTGGATTCAGATTAATCCATTGCTTCTTGGTGGCTATAAGTTCTAGGACATTGTGTTAATGATTTTTGTTCATTAAATAACAAACCTCTCTTTTTACTCCAATAATGATCTTTTTGCATTGCCTTGCGGTGAATTGAACTTTACATTTGACAATCTTTTTGTGACACTAGAATTAATTCTGCAGTTTTACAGTATGTTATAGCTGTCCCAAAATGCCAACCCAGGTCAATTTGATTTAGTTTGAAGTTGTTCTTGGGAGTCATGAATGCACGTGTAAATATTAGGGGGTAAATGCATGTGATGTATCTACTCTAAAGAAGTTAGCATGTCTTTACCTTCTTACATACTTATCTGTGGGAGAGTGTAGAAACAAAATGTTTTAGCAACCTATGTCGCCACAAAAATTTTTTTGGAGCATGTTTGACTGGAGAGAACGTTTTCTATTTTCACTTTTAATTGCAAAAATTCCATCTTGTTTTCTATTTTCGAGGTTTCCTTGTGAAAACAAACTTTTATTGTTGACACTGTTTTATTCCTAAAACTTTGAAGACACAAGACAAAACAAAAACAAGGCGACATTTTTATGGTTAAAAGTGAAAACAACAGATCCGTCATTTTTTGCCCACAGGAGCAAACATTACACGCTCATGGAAGGAGCTTTTTAAATGCCTTGCAACAGTATAGAAATCTATTCTTAAAATTTTATAGTGTAAAAGAATTGAAAAACTATTTTCCTGCACGGAAATATTTACTTTCCTCAGCTGTTATTTATTTCCTTTTGTACCACAAATTCCTCTCACTGGAAAACCCTTGTTATTGACACTTGTCATTAATGAAAGTCTACTTATTTGTATGTACAGGAAGAACTTGATGGTCTTGCTTCTAACTATCAAGATCAATTCAAAATATACTACGTGTTAAATCAGGTTAGTTCTCATGGCATGTGGAACTATAATTTTCTTCTTATCTATTACATTTGTTACTTTTGCTTTGTTTGTTGAGGGCCATGCAAAATCTTGGTCTTGATGGCATCAAATAACAGTGCCAGCTAGATTATAAAAATGCAGGTTATTCAATGTTTTGTTTATAAATTCATGTAGAAAGTTTATACAGTCATTAGCAAGGGCAAAACTTCATTGGACTTGTGGAATAAATTAGGGGAACTTGACCATTATCTTTATATCTTTTTCTTCATCCATGACCCTAAACCTAAAATTCTTAACAGCTATAACTAATGGTAATTTGTTTTGATGTTATATAATCTGCCTAGCCTCCGGAGGTGTGGGATGGTGGTGTTGGATTTGTGTCTAAGGAGATGATTCAAGCCCATTTGCCTGCTCCAGCACATGACGTAAAGGTAATTGGTTCATTATTTTACATATTACTCCAAAATGGTGTTTCCGTGTTTTCTTTTGCTAATCATCGTGTAGAAGGAAGATAAATGATTAAACATCTCTTGCGGATTTTCAGATCCTGAGATGTGGCCCACCACCTATGAACAAGGCCATGGCTGCACACCTTGAAGCCCTTGAATATGCTCCTGAGATGCAGTTCCAGTTCTGATTCTTCATTGGGGTGATTAGCATTGCATGCATTTCATGGCCTTGGCCATTGAAAAACTTGAAGCAAAAAATTGTTTTATTTTTCCTGGCTATGAACACGTGAAGCATTGGACCAACAGTGCATTTAACTCAGCAATTGAGAGTTGAAGCCTGAAATAATTGATTCTTGTATGAGATGAGATTGATGAGATGACCCTAATCTATGAATTAAACTTGTTAGTTTTGACTAAAATTTGCATCCCTTTGGTGGCATATTTTTTCAAACAGATGCAAAGGCCTCGAGTTAAAATCAATCTTCAATTTTCCGACAAGGTAGAAGGTACTACATGGGAATGGATAAAAACATGAGTGTTATATTATTTTTAAGTAATGCTTGTTTGTACTATTACTTTTTCATAGTAATAATTTAGTCTGTAGAAGAATAAAATAATTCATTTAACGAAAATTGTAATAATTGGTTTGGGTTTAGGGTTAAAAACGTGAATAACAAAATTGTCTATCCTAATATGTTATAGACAGTTGAATGTATTTTTTTAATGCTAGCAAACCGGTGGTAACTAACTAGGGTTGAGATGGTGTTCTTCATTGGGGGGAGGTAGTAGGGTTACATTTCTAAAGATGCTCCAACAAGTAATTAAATCCATATTATAGGCTTTAAAAGTATTTGAGTATCTTTAATGTGAGTGGTTCAGTGAATTGTTTAAAGTTAAACAGTTTAACACTTTTTTCTTCAATAAAGCATGTAATTTAAGGAACACTACTTGAGTAAACAATGTTTCTTTAAATGGATTGTGCAAAGAAAAAAAAAACTTTTCTTAGTCACAAAACTGATGTGATTTAAAATTGAACATTTACTTTGACATTATTAACATCACAGTCAAATTTTGTTTTAAAGTTTTAAATTTATGTATCATTATAAGATTCACACATTTAAGATAAGTAACCATGAATCTTAAATACTTTAAAGTGTTATTTACACATGCAACAAGCATTTTGAAGATTTTGGATCTTATATACTTGTGGAAAGATTTTAGATCCAATTTGTGGAAAGATTTTAGATCCAATTTGAAGGCTTTGGAAAAGAAAGAGGACTCCAAATTTGATTCAGATTACAGAAGGAATCCACTTGTTCATGAATGTGTTAGTCTATCTACCACATCATTATTATTAATGTCGTTCATGCGAGTTTAACAAAAATGACCAAATTGGATATCTATTAAAAAAACTTAGGACGAAATTGATATTTTTAAAATCCACTAGACCAAATTGGTTAATGACCCTAAATGTAGGGACCCAAAAGGTAATTATACCTTAATATTATTCATATTATGAGTTTTTGACTTGTTTTTCTCCTTATTCTCAACTTTAGGGAGTATGTTTTTCTTTCTCTAAATTTTATAACATTATTATGAATATATGTTTTTTGTGTTTTTCATTTTAGTCTCCTTTCAACTTTTATTTTTAACTTTAAGAGGAGTTTTATCATTAATGTTTGGACTAACGACTAAGTATGATTGCAAAGGCAATTTCAAACTCAAATGAGATAATAAATAATAGAGGTAATAAATGAACAATACATTTTCGGGATCACCACTTATTTATACTATTTTCAAGGGGTTTTACTTGTATGGACCTTCACAGTGTGTCCATATTGATCTTATCTTTTGATTAATGATTTAATCATCTTATTAATAGCTTAAGTGTTCATTAATATGCAATTGAGATGTATACATTGACCCCTAAGCTTAAGGAGGCATAGGTGACAACTAATTTGAAAAACAAAATCCATTTCTTTGGTCCACATCATGTTGGGTTATACCATACATTGACTCCCTAAACTTGATGAGGTATAGGCGACGATCAGCCTAAAAGACGTAAAAAAAAATCATTTCTTTGGTTGACAACATGTCATGTTATATTGTACATCGACCTTCGAAGCTCGAGAAGGCATAAGAGATGATGAGTCTAAAGAATGAACAAAAAAGAAAAAAAAATGATTTCTTTGGTTATATCATACACTAGCCTATCATCCTCAGATAAACACAAGCAATGATGAGTTTGATCTAAATAATGTTGGAGTTTGTGCACAAACATTGGATTAACATTCTGATAGTTGGTAGAGGTTGCAATGGTTGATGTGTTAGTCTCATTCAACTACAAATAAGTGGTAGAGTAAAATGTTAAAGGGAAACACTTAGAATTTTCATAGAGTAGCATTTGAATTAAGTGTAGTTTTTGATAATTTAAGGTAAGAATGTTTTCTACTTTAGGATTTTAGGATTTCTAAGTGGGCAAGGTTGTTTGAGGAGTGTGCGAATGAGTTCGATTCAGATGCCAATTGTGGGGCACAAACATTTGCTTCTAATTCGGATGAATTTGAAACTTAATACTTTGACCAAGACAAAGGAAAAGTAGTTGCACAAGACGTAGATGAAGAATAGGTTGAGGATAGTTTACCACTTAGCATGAGGTGTGAGTAGAAGAAACCAATAAGGAGGAAATATTTTTCCATTTTAAAAAATGATCATTCATGTTGTATGCTTTCGTTGATAGCGTGAGTATGATGTGGAGTTGGACAGGTGAAGGGATTGTGGCAGTTCAAAGGTGTCGGGTCAATGACAACATGTGTCATGGCTGAGAAGGCAGATTAATGGATTTTTTTTTATTCTTTTTTTATAGTGGATATGCAAGTTCATTTTCTTTTGGATGAGTTCTTGAAAGGATTATTTTTTATATTGAATGTGACCTCAATGCAACTTCATCCGAAATAGTTGGACATCACTATAAGTTTTTTATATTTCATGTACGACTTTGCACTTGAAGTCAACATCACAAGTATTTCTCCATTTTTTTAGCACAAGAAGAGGCGATTCTATCAAATGGTTATCTATGATCAGTCACTCAAGAGCTTTGCTACTTGCTTTGTTCACCTCATCTTGTAAGAATTTCAAGGGTGATTGTTTTAAGGTGTTGGTGGAGTTAACTAGTCACCAACTTTTTTTTATGATGGTGAAAATATAAAGTTTCCATAGATAGTTGAGCTATATGATAACAAATGACGATGTTAAGACGTAGGTGATTTTGGATAAATTTCTTGGTAAATTTCTTTAAGTAATTTTATCACTATGTATTCATTCTAACCTTGACGATATCCTTTGTTCCTTATGTATTTATTTGTTTGCATAATTTTATCTTGGATAAGTTTCTCTTGTCATTGTAGGTATCATGGTAGTCACAAACCAAAAGTACAAGAGTAATGTTGGCGTGCATCGTTATGACTATTGAGAATGAGAAAAGGAAGGCTACCAAGGGGAACACGACTATACAAGAAGGTCATTCCACTAACTTGCTCCCACCAAAAGCATATAAGCACAAGAAAAGGAAATATTGTCTTGTAAAAATCATTAAGAAAGATTTCCATCTCGTCATTTGTTAAAGAAACTTGGTTAGGATAAGCTAACAAACAAATGGATTTCTTAGCCAAGAACTTTAGTTGTCAAGCATAGTAAGTTTTTCTCCTAGCTTGAATATGGTTGTTAGGGAAGGGAATGTGCTCCAAATTGGTGAGGAAAGGAACCTCAATTGAGGTTGTTAAGATCTAGACGTTCTAGAACTCGTTAAGGGTCAATGAAAAGTTTTTATGATAACAAATATAAATAAGTATTTGAATTAATCTCTGGGTTTATTCTAAACCTTCTAACATGTATTTTGTTTAATAGAGCTACAATTATATCAAAACCATCTCAGAGTTTGTTTGTTATGCTAAACAATACAAAAATATGCTTAAATAATCAATGGTTAATTATTAACTTAAATGTAATCTAAGTTGTGAAGATTTTCTTTCTACATTCGTATTTAACATAAATTGGCCAAAAATCAATTTTTTATAAGATTGACTTAATCTTACAAATAACATCTAACACACTTTCTTTAAATAAGGAAACAAGGGATTCCATCAATGGTCACAAATCTATTTAAGGCATGATTTATTTTAAAATAAATGAAGAAATAAAATCAAATGTAATTTGATTAATGTATATGTCAAAATACTCTTGCATAGGTAAATAGTATAGATAGATAGATAACTCAAATGTTCAATAAAGAGTGCAACCTTTTATACATGGACATAGATCCATGAGCAAAGCAAACAATTCCTTATTTGTGTAAAGAATTCAAATAATCATGTTATCAATAAAAAATGGATATTATCTTTGAAGATTACACAAACAATGATCATATTCATGAATATCTATATGAAGATAAGGAATCTAGAAGATCAAGCACTAGACTACATTATTCTTTCTTGTGATATTTCTTTAAGATTTCTCTTAAATCTTTTCTTTAATGGGAGAATGGTAAGTCTTTGTATTATTCACTTAGTGAAATTACCCACTTGTGAGGAAGCCTTTATTTCATATTCCCTCTCTAAGAGTTAACATTTATTCAATCTATCTTCTTGATTGTAGTCACAATCGACAATTTAGAATACTTAAAGTCTCAGTATCAAGAAAAGATTGAGAAGGTATAACCAGGAATGATTAGTCTACTAGGTTGTTAAAAAAACTTTGATTAGCGAAATCCTAAGAGTTTCTTAAAAGAGAATTAGACGTAGTTCAAAGATTATGGTGAATTGGTATAAATTGTTGTGTTATTTTGTGAAAGTTCTTATCTATTAGACAATTTAACCACTTTGCGAGAAAAAGTCTTATTCCTTTATTCCCCCTTCTAGAGTATGCTTTCTACTTTAGTTGACATGACAACATGTCTTAAAGGTTAGTTCTCAACAAAATGAAACAAGATCCTACAAAACAATATTTATGAAGTTAGAAAGCCACACAATAAATCATTCACCCATGTTCAATGGTATAAAGTATGACTATTGTAAATAGATGATGCATGCTTTATTTGAGTCTTGTCATATGGACATCTTAGATGTGGTAGAGAACTGTACCGGTGAGGATTGTACGACCGATATCGTGGTCCACCTCAATAGGTCGACCGATACTTCAGACCCAGTTACGCTTAAACAAAGTCAGTAAAGCTAATCTGTGATTAAGAACTAGGTAATACATCCATAAACGTGGTCCAACTCCCTAATTTGGCCCAATAAGAAAAGCCCACCAAAGGTAATATAAATAGCACACATTCCAAAATCTAGGGACGTCATCATTTATAGTGATGTGACAACCGAGTGTCGAATACCTTTACTAACTTGAGCGTCGAAGTGCCTTCTGCAGGTACCATTTGAGCCTGTGTTACGAGAAGACTGAGAGGTGCGACGAGTAGAGAGAAGGAAGGAGCTAGCAAGGAGGGAAGTTGAAGTACAGTATGACCGAACGACAAAGATTGAAGAAGAGTGATCTCAATAGTTCTCTGGGCCCCAACCCCCATTTGAGAACAAGAACAATAACCACATTAAACTATATGGAAATCACTAGAGGATACCAAAGGATCAATGAAAAAGAACAAACAACACAACATCCTTATGTGTCCTTCAAGTGTGTTGAAGAAATGTAGGACACACTCTTTGTCACATATGAAGGATCAAAGGAAGTTCAAAGAACAAACTCAACCTTCTAACTCATTAATATGAACTATTCAACATGGAGGAAAATGACAGTATACAAACAATATTTTGTAAATTTCATATAATTATCAATGAACTTAGATAAGTTGGGAGAATTCTTGAAAATTATGATCTTGTTGCCAAAAATTACTTCACACTCAATAGAGGTCTAAAAAACGACCTTATGAGCGTTTAAGGATCTTAAGAATCTTACCTTGGATGATCTTATCGATATATTTAAAGTTTATGAAGAATGCTTCAATGTGATGCTTAAAAAAATAAAAACAAATCTGTTGCTCTCAACACCCAAAACATTTACACCTTCCAATGCATTGAAAGTAGTAGGAGACTCCTTAGACATTGCAAAGTCAAACAATGAAGAGATGGCTTCTCCTTTTTAACACATAAGTTCAAGAACATATTCATGAAACACGAAGGACTCCGGAAAGGGAAAATGTTCAATCTGAAGGAATCCAAAGAATGAAAAGAGAAGCATGTTTACTTTGACTCCAAGAAACCTAGACATTACAGGTCAGGAAGAAGCTCATGTTGGTCTCATGGTGAACACAATGTGTGATCAACACTTTAATGACTATGATGATGAGGTAGACTTTATTGGTATACATTTTATTGCACATGTATATTATGAAGTGTTAGATCCAAGTTCAAAAAATCTTGTGATTGATTTTGATTGTGTGGTTAAACTGTTAAGAAGTGGACTTTAAGCCTAATTCAACCCCATAAAACCGGCTCATGAGGTGAAGTTTGCATCCACTTATATACAACGAAATGTCCTAATCTCTAGTCGATGTGGGATTTCCAACATAAACAATCAAGTATTAAACATAATATTTGTGTATTAGATAATGTCAAATGCAAAGTATCATATCTAGTTCATCAAATGCAAGTTGTATGGCTAGACAAATGCATGAGTTGTTTAATATATTCTTCGACTGACAAACATAAGTGTTGTGCACATGTATTATCCGATAAGTTTTTACTTGAACAAAAACAAATAAGTATACTTAGTCATATAATTCTTTTCTTGAATAAAGGATAACTATACTTTGTATGAAAAATGCAAGATTGAAGCATTTCACACTTTAGGCAACAACATAAAATCGTGACCTAAGCTTTAGACAACAATTTTATAAGTGTTACATTTAAATTTAGGCCACAATTATTTAATTGTGACTAATTCCTTCATACTACATTTATATTATCATTATTTTATTATTATTATAATAATAATTTATTATTATTAACAATCTGTTATTAGAGGGAATCAAATTAAGGTAATATGAGTAAACATAAAACATATAATCATTATATCAGACAAACTTTGTTGCCATATTACGATTATTATTATTTTTATTATGATTATGATTTTTATTATTATTAATATTATTATGATTGATGATAATATTAATTAATATTCATAAACATTATTATGATTAATAATAATAATAATAATAATAATAATAATAATTAATATAATTATTAATAATAAAAGTAATATTATTAACATTGTTATTGTTACTATTAATCTTAATGATATTAATATTATTATTAATGTTATTTTTATTATCATTAACAATATTAATATCAATAATTTGAATTTCATATTTAGAAATAGATTTTTGTTTGGATTTCAATTTGTAAATGTAGTGGAAGTTTGTGATTTAAATTTGGGAATGTGTTAGAGAATGAAAGAAACACAACTTATTGTACATTTGGAATCCAAAAGCATAACATTTTTATTATTTTAGGCCACACTTTTGAAATGTGATTTTTTCTTTTTTTTAAAACCCTTTGCCACAAAACTGTCACATAAACATTCATGACCCGAAAACATATATATGTTTTATAGTGATTCATAAGTTACATTGTAAAAATGTTATATTTTTTACTTTTAGGCCACAATTTTATTGTTTAGCCCATATATTCTAAAGACAACAATTAAAAAAATTAATAAATAATCAACGATTTTATAATGTGGTTTTTTGTAGTCCTTAAATTGCATGTTGCATTTTCTTTGTTTAGGAAACAATTATATACATGTCACCTAGTTCAGTGTTATCTAAAGTAAAAAATGGTGTAGTGTCTCAATCTTTATATATATAAGATCCTTAAGAAGGAGGATTGACGATGAAAGTCTTGCTACAAAAACGTGCACAAGATCTTAAGCTTTCAAGTCTTGTAGTTGTGAGAAAGAACAATGTTCATGTTCATTAGCAATATATAAAAGTATTGATAACCCTTATATACACTATAAGACGCTACCACCTCTTTCTAATGAGAAAATCTGTGATCTTTTGTAAACTCTTTTTGTATAACTTGAGATTATTGTATATTTATATTATTTTAATAATTTTTATTTATTTAAATGAATGATAAAGATATATCGATATGCACCTTAACATTAACTTAATGGTTTAAATATTCAATTGATATGTATTAATAAACTATATATTTATTGTCAATATATTCTCAGATTATTATTCATTCACCTTTGGTTTTATATTAAACTTAAATATATATTTTTATTTTTAAATACATTTTTTTAAACTTTAGTTCATATAAAAAAATTCTATTGTTTCTCTAAGTAATTTTTAACCATTTTGTTCTCTTGTCATCACTTAATAATTTTAAGGTCGCGAATTAAAATGTTTGAAAATTTTAAAAACGAAGAAAAAGTACTTTAAACCGAAATTAATTCAAAATATACCTTGATATTTATTTTAGATTAATGTAAACATGAACTAAAATAAAATTAATCTACATGAACATGAACTACAATATTGAATTAAATTAAAAAATATATACATTATTTAAAAAAGGGTAAAACAATTTGGCGTGGCCCGGACTCGAACCGGAGACCTTCAGTGTGTTAGACTGGCGTGATAACCAACTACACCACGACACCATTGTGATTTATATTTTCTTTTGATCGTATATAATATCATAATATTTTAAATATATTATGATTGATATTTTGATTGATATTTTGATTTCAATTTAGTTGTGGAGCACCAGTAAATTTAATCATTATAATTTTTTTTGCTATTATTCATGACTGGTGTTTTCTGTATTATTAATTTTTCATATTAATATTTTTTTAATTCTGTAAAAAAATAAAATATTTCATTTAACTAAAAAAATGTAATAATGGTTATGGAGGAGAGAGTAATAAAATTGTTATTATAAGTTTAAATTTAACTCTTTTTCAAATACTGCAAACATACTCATTTTGTACAACTTGTAAACATAATCAATAATTCAATCATCATACTATTTGTTTTTGGAAATTAAATCCTCATTTTAGTCTTTAAAATTATGTGTTATTTTAGTTCTTAATTATACAAAATTGATGCAAAATTATCAATTTAGTATCTATCTCTTTTCTTCCTTTTTGTTTTCATAAAATGTATCAAAACTTTTAGTTAAAAACATTAGTTTACTACTCTTCACTCTTTTTGTTTTTTCTCATATTATCAGTTTTCCCTTTTTTATATTTTAAATTTACGTTAGAAGAGACTAAGTGAATCAAATTATGGATAATTAGAGATTAAAATAATAATTTATGTATTTATTTGTATTAATTATATTTAAAATATAACTTGATATTTTATAAACTATTTACCGGAAAAATTTCCAATATGATACTAAGTTCAATGTCCTAAGTTTTAATACAATCAAATCATTAATTTAAGAAATAAGACTATCAAAAGTAGGATTGAGCAATTTTTTTTTTTACTAAACTGAAACTATAAAAAAATTATTCTTTGAAAGGAACGAAACTAAATTGGTTTTGCAATTTAAAAGTCAAACTAGACTATTTTTTTATATGAATTGAGTTATTTTAAACATTTTGAAACCAATCTATTGTTTAAACTCTTTTCACCAACACTAATCATGAATAATCCAGGAGAAGCCAATGATTCTAAACACACTAGAAGCAAGTGTAGATTAAGAAAGTAAAAGCACAAAGGCATATGAATTGGATTAATAACGGATATCTTCATAACATCAATGTAAGGATAAAAATGATATAATAAGAAATGATCTAAAAACAACAAGCAAAAGTTAGATTAACAAAGAAAATGAATAAGAGACTTAGGAGATGTTAATAAATTATGCATCACTTGAGAAGTGTTCAACCTATTCCTCTTAATTACTTATTCCTAAGAAACAAGATAAAACTCTTAAAGAAAAGTTATCTATCTCACAAGATCTATTTCACATGATTTTTTTCAAATTTTAACATATCTCCAAAAGTAAATTTGAATTCTAAATCTAAATTAAGATCCATGACTAGGATTCAGTTTATATTCTCTATTCTTGTGTTAGACTTTCCATGACAGTGTTACACATGTCATGCTTAGTCATTCCTTCCTTGTCTTGTGTTTTAGCCTAGATTTACACGGGCCTTAGTTGGGCTTATATGGTTGCCATTCACTCCTTGGTAGCTTGTCTTCCAAAAGTCACACTGATGTGAATTGATTTGGAGATTCATTAATTTGTGACACTTTAAGAACATGATGAGGAATTGACTAAAAGAAGACAAGGTGCAACACAATAAGGAGGCTTAAGGAAACATCAATGGTGTACAATGCCTTCCAAATGATGAACCAAACTCATGAACATGAGTGTCATATCCTTACACAACAAATGAATGGAAAGGAAACAAGAACAAGCACGTGAACAAGATTATATTGCGGAAATTAAAAGGAGAACAAGATAACAACATTAAATCAGATAGAAATACATCACAATGCAATTGAACCGATTAAAAGGAAGAACAACACAATCTAACCGAATAGAAATGAAGACCAAGACAAAACAACCGAATATAATTTGAACATATGTGCGGAAATGGAAAATGGAAGATGAAAGCAAGAAGAACTTATGTGAATGAAGCCATGAAGGGAAGAACACGCCACTTGGATGGTGATTGATCCAAGATAAGTGCAAGATGACGCCACTTGAGAGATTCCCAAACTCACAAGATAAGACTAGTATAAGGAGAACAAGTCTCACACAAATCTCTCTCAATTTGAGTAGAGTAATTTTTCTTCAAATTCCAAATCTCAATTTACATTAGCATAACACCTCTATTTATAGTGTGGGAGGGATGAAATTAAAGTGGGAAAATTCAAATGAGAAACATTTGAATTTGGCACCAATTACATGTCACAAGGGAGGTGTGACTTGGTTTCTTTCTTTGGTACCTCCTAAAACTACACCTACACCTTCTTTTTATGTCACATGGAAGGTGTGACTTATCTTTGTACATTAGCACCCCTTATATCTATATCTACACCTTCCTTTTATGTTCTACTAAAAAACTATTCAAAAAGAAATTACAAAAAAAAAGAAATCAATTGATGCTCATATACTAATGTTTGTGCCCTTGCTCTTGTTATCTTCTAAGGCATGATGGATGATGAGATCACGGGTTGGGCTTGGGCCTCATTTTGAGAAAACTAATAGGAAGAACTTCAAGTGCTCTGGACCTTGTCCATTCCTCCTAGTGACGACATATGTATTTGCTTGTTGAGATGACCCTTCAAGTATAGCATCCTTGGTCATCTTCATGTACTTTTGGATCACATCACACACCCCCTAATTTCTTTTGGAGTTGATAAGCTCGATTACAACCTAAATTAAAAATTATTATTTTCACAAGGAAAGTACAAATCCTACATATTATGAATCCAAAAAATGCAAAATAAAGACACTAAACAATTAATTTTGTGAAATAAAATATTATCTTGTCATGCTTTGGGTTATCTTTCTTGGAATGATGTTTTCTTACTATTTTTCATTATCTTCATTCATGCATTCATCAAACTGTCTACTAAAAGCCTTAGAGATAATGCACTTTATTTGTAAAACCTTTACTATGCGAGGCTATTATCTGGTGGAGTATTTATGGATCATATTCTTTCTAGTGAGAATTGTTGTAGTCTTCACTAATTGTCTCATGTAGGGACAACTGAATCTAGAAGGAGGAAGGTTGAATGGAGCATGAGACTCTTTTTGTAGCAGATAAAAATAGACCATCTAACAAAACTAAGTATAAAGAACCAGTAAAGACAAAAGAAAAAACAAGCCATATTTTATACTGGTCCACCCAAACCCTAGGCTACGTTCAATCTCCCTTAAGTAAACTACTTAAAAGGTTCCACTAAGAAAGAAACTTGACTATACAGAGTACACAAACATCTCTAGGTTATCTGAGTACACAAACCTCTCTAGGTTATCCTTCTTAATCTTCCCCCGAGACTGAGAACTCTTAAAGAAAAATGAACACTTTTGTAGAGGGCACAATTTAAGCTCACAAGGGTATAACTTCACAAAGTGAAGAATTTACAAAGGGTTATCACACAATCCAAAGGATAGAAAATCAAAAGGTGATAAAACTATAAGACTTTATCTAATGTTTTGCTTGTTCTTAATGTATATCTTTAGTGTATATGCTGATTTTTTTCATCTTCATTATTGATTACCTTATATTACTTTTTGGATAAGACCATTGTAGGCTTGATCAAGAAAGACTTGATATTTGTAAAACTTTTTCAAGGTAGACTCTCTTTATTAAAGATCTTGATATGTATTTAAGAACTTTTTCTTTAGATATTTCTATAAAGATAGATAATTTCATACAATATTGTAGATATGGAAAAGATCAAGATCTTTGTTTAAATTATTCCATTTTTTTTAAAATGACCATTTTCGTATTAAGGTATTTCCTTTAATGGTAATCTAGATGTTTAATAATCATTTTGTTACTTGATTTATTTTAGAAAATATATGTGTTTAATTACGACATATTTAAAAATGAAAAAAAAGATAGGATAAAACAACACTTAAATATTATATAGAATATGATGAAGAATGATAGGTCGTTTATCACGTTAAAGCTTGGTAGATTATCTAGTCTACATAGATCTTAGAATTGCATCTGCTTAAAAAAATGTTAATATGATTATAAACACATTTACTCATATAAATTACTTGTAGTGTTTGTTACCATAAGTATTTTAACATTGTTCATAATCTACTTCATAGAGGACCATCCTAGCAAAAACCATCATTCTTTTCAACTAAGAGTAGATGATCAACTTGGAAGAATACAAAAGATAATATTTGCCCCAGTCTTGTATAAATTTTGTAAATAGTATAGTAGTATTTTCTGGCTTTGTATTTTTGAGTCAGCTTTAGAATAATAATATCTTTCTCTCCAAACAATACTACCTTGAGCACCTCTTTCTTTGCATGTTAACTCTTCAAGCTCCTTAAGAAGTTAGGTGCCTCCTTCCACGACTCTCCAAATCACTCAAAGAGACATTGTAAGCTATGAATGTAGAGTTTTTTTTTATACATAGGATTGTCACATGACATACTAGTGGTGAAGAGTATTTTGAGAACTTATTAGTCATTTTTAGGAGTCTCTTTAGATTATAAATAGAAGACTCCCCTCTTGTAATTTCTAGACTTGATTGATATATGAAATTGTGTTTATGAAATTTTTAGCACACTTTATCCAAATCTCTCTCTATAATGCTTCTTACATTCTTAGAAGCCAGAGGAAGTTAGCCTAACCTCTCTTCCTTTGCCCTTGCACTTTGTAAAACTCATACCTAAACCAAGAACTTCCATGACCATTCGGTAATTCCTCCATAAATCTACAAGTCTTATGCTTCCTTCCATCAATCTCTATTGAACACTCAAGGCAAATTGCATCACTACTATTAGACCATCTAGTGGGGTAAATATCGTTTAGGTCTCAACATCCCATCACAAATGTCAAATGAGAAAAGTCATAATCCAATCGTGGTGCTTGGACTGCTATGCTCTTAAGTAGAAAGAGTTATGCCTTAAGTATTAACTATAGCCTTTGTCAAAGTATCTTACAAAAATATTTTTGAACTATTTTGAAACTATTAGACAACTTCATTAACCATCTAATTAACGACTTGCTACAAAATGTTTTCTAACTCAATTTATAAGCTTCATTCAAACCCCCTTCTATCATGTTATTTGGTTGACCTTATGAGGCTACCTTGATAACCTTAATTAGAGAATATAAAATAGGGAGACAACATATATCTTTTTAAGTTTATGAAAATTTTCCCGACACATCCCTCAAGATCTGTAATACATACAATAATGTATAGACTTCAAATTGAGTCTTTTATGGACAATTTGTACATCAATTATAAAAGAGACATAAATGACTTGAGAGTACGAGTAGCCAAGTAGGTTCAATTTGAAGAATACTGAGTTTAGATAAAAAGAAAAAAAAATATACAAATGTTTGAATTGTGAGAATTTGATTTAATCAAGATCAAAACATTATGAATCCACTCAAAAGGTTCCTACAAATTTGTACATACCACTAAGGGCCAACAAAACCTTATTTTGTTCACTTTACCAGCCCTTGCGGGCTCTTCTAAAATGATCATGATTGAACGAAGTTTTTCAAAATATTTTCAAAGGTCTATTCAAACTTTTTTTTATAAAGCTAATAGTTTTTTTCAAGACATGTTCTAGTGCACACTACCACACAATATGCTAACATAAGGAACACAAACCATGTGTTCCTTCTTGAATTGTGAAATAATATTTTTTGTTTAGATATAGACAAATAGACGATGTTAATGGAATAACAACTAACTTTACCACTCATGCCAAAATGGTTCAATACTTTCTGAATATACTCATGTTGATCTAACAATAGTTTCTTCTAAGTATAATTATGACTAATCTCCATGTCCATAATTTTATTAGAAGCTCCTAAATCTTTCATCTCAAATTCGTTGTTCAATAATGACTTCAACTTTTGTATCTCTACCTTAGGCATAAAAATTATAAAAATATAATCTAAATACAATAAAAGGTACATATGGGAATTTTCCTCTAAATTTGAGTGATACACATAAACATCATAAGGACTTCTATTGTCTAATGCATATGGATAACTTTATCTCCAAACTATGATTGATGTAAATATAGCAGTTATCATTGATTGAGCGATGTTTTAAAGGGTTGCTCTAGTGTATGAAGAATAACACAGTGTACCTCCACCTATTGTAATATAAACCAAAAATACATGAAGATGACCAAGGATGTTGTACTTAAAGGGTCATCTCAACAAGCAAAGAAAGACTTCATCACAAGGAGGAATGAACAAGGGCCAAAGCACTTGAAGTTCTTCCTATTAGTCTTCTTAAAATAATTAGGAAAATGTTGTAAAAGAGTGGACTCACATAAAGGGTCCAAATAATAAAAAATAAACAAAAGTAGAGTAGTTTTTTAGTAGAACATAAAAGGAAGGTGTAGATAGAGATATAAGGGGTGCTAATGTACAAAAATAAGTCACACCTTCCATGTGACATAAAAAGAAGGTGTAGGTGTAGTTTTAGGAGGTGCCAAAGAAAGAAACCAAGTCACACCTCCCATGTAAAATCACACCTTCCATGTGACTTGTTTTTTGGTGGCAATTTCAAATGAGTTTCATTTGAATTTTCCCACCTAAATTTCAGCTCTCTCACACTGTAAATAGAGGTGCTATGCTCATGTAAATTCAGATATGGAAACTGAAGAAAAGTTACTCTACTCAAATTGAGAGAGATTTGTGTGAGACTTGTTCTCCTTCTACTAGTCTTATCTTGTGAGTTTGGGAAGCTCTCAAGTGGCGGCATCTTGCACTTATCTTGGATAAATCACCATCCAAGTGGCGTGTTCTTCCCTTCCATAACTTCATTCACATAAGTTCTTCCTATCATTCATCTTCTAATTCCGTTTTTCCATTCCATTCAATTCCAAAATATGTTGTGTTGTCTTGTTTTTCAATTCTACCGATTGTTCTTGTTGTTCTTGTGATGTGATTCCAATAACATGATGGAGATATGATACGAACATGTTATGGATTCAACAAGAGTTGGAATATGATTAGGCACTTTTTAAGAATTGGATCAATGTTCTTAAACATTCAAGAACTCACCAAATCACAAGAACCAAGCCAAACTCATATAGAAACCCATTTTTTGGACATATGA
>Ga0123342_1002898_pt1 | contig 28141 bp, 16 predicted proteins | sample Turbeawhitnodule_FD_89960 | JGI IMG/M metagenome (GOLD analysis project Ga0123342, IMG submission 89960) | Root nodule microbial communities of legume samples collected from Mexico - Turtle bean Mexico white nodule | ecosystem: Host-associated > Plants > Roots > Nodule | place: Mexico: Nepantla... | reverse complement strand
TTAACTTGGACCTCAAGAGGGGTGGCCACAGGTTCCTGAAGACAGCTGCTTATGGACACTTCGGAAGGGATGACCCTGACTTCACATGGGAAGTGGTGAAGCCACTCAAGTCAGAGAAGCCTCATGCCTAGACGTGTTGTGGACTTAATCCCTTCTTCAATGGATGTCTTGCCAGGTGTTGATGAATAATTTGCGTGTTTCATTACTGCTACGATCCTAGGTCTAATGCCATTTCCTTATCATCATACCTAAACTGTTTATTTTTACTTACCATTTATTTTTATGTTAATGCAGTATTACTCTCTTGATGCAATTAAATTTTATCTGAATTTTGCCCCTATTGGTTGTAATTTGAAAGGGTGAAAAAGCCCTTGCAATGTATTTTATCTTTCACAAAATTGAAAAATTGCCAATGTTGTTCTAAAATTGTTGTAATCATTATTTGGAGCCGAATAATCTGCCAGCAATCTTAAAGTGCCAATTAATCTGGTCTTAGTGGTGTTCTTAATTTTCCGATTTTTTATATCTCATTTTCATGCCTGAACTTGTGAATCAGTTCTCACCATCCATTGTTACACCTTAGCTTGATATTTTTAGTTTTGGCCTTGAAAATCAGACAGTACGAATTTGAATTACATTCTATAGCCATCTGTAAATAATTAAGAATACATTTTTCCTTGGCTTTTCATCGTTTCTAACTTCTCATTCAAATTCAAGAACAAGAAACCAGCGATTCAAGATTGACAATCTTTCTTTTTCCTCCTTGAACCCAACTTTTGAGTAGTTTTTATTTTATTCCGAGTAGGGTTTTCAATATATAAGGAGGTAATTTATGCATTGAGTGTGATAGATCATAGTTAAATAACCATGTAATCGTTTGTACATTATCATTGAATTGTAATTAAGATCAGAAGTATAATGCTCAACAAAATTGTTATCAATTTTGTATTGATTCTGTGAGAACATTTACATCAGGGAGATACAGTAACTGGTTTTATAAGCTTCAGAACTTCTGAAATTGGTCTTTTTCTTAAGAATAAAGTTCCACATAACTTGTATTATGCTTGGACATATTCCATTTCTTCAACAATTCGTCCATATCTAACCTGTGGATAAGCTAAGCAATCACAAAGCAAGCATATTATGTAAGAGAAGGATATGATACCATGTGTATATATGAAAATGGGAATGGTCCAACAGCATATTTTCTAACAATTTTTTTAATGGATTGAAATTTATTAAAAAATATAAAACTTTGGGGTTTATTTTTTTTAATAAGTTTTACTCGTTATTTTGTAACTTTTTAAATAAGTTTTAAAATGTTTGTTATTACTAACCCTTTTATATGAAGATATGCTCAATTTTAAAAAGTATAATTTTTTACAACAACTTTTTAAAAGTGTAATATACTATATATTATAAATTTATGATCTTTTTAGATACTTTCTGAATTTAAAATAAAACTAAAATAAACTCTGCACCTGTATAAATATTGCTTTATATCTATCTTATCTAAAATTTCATTGGTGAACATTCTTTTCTGCTTTAATTCAATATTTTAAGGAATGAACCTTTCAAAAATATTTTAATTAGGAACTTTAATTTGAAATAATTTTTCCTTGTTCGTTAAAATAAATGTAGGGGCAAGGAAATGATAAAAGGGGTGTAAATACTTAATTCGTGTTCACATCAGCAAAGTATATTTTTATTTTAGAATTATCAGATACTTTTTTTTTATTAAAACTATTATTACAAGGTGTTTGAATAGTAAAACAATTTGTTGCGATTTTAAATTTGAAAGAGAAAAATAAAAATAAGAATTAGAGGTTAGTTGTTTGCTCTGGGCTCAGATGCAGATCAGGCCCATTTTTGTTTACTTGTTTATAACTAAGAACTCTGCAATTCCATTCTGCATACAATGGTTTTGAACCTTCCATCCAATTAATTTTGGAAATTTTAAAATTATCCTTTATTCTGAAATTGAAAATCTAAAATTAAAAAATATAATTTGAAATATATTTTTTACGTTCTGGAAATAAAATTCCAGAAAACAAAATTCCGAAATATATTTTAAAAAAATATGGAAAACAAAAATTTAGAAAAGTGTTTTTAGAAATCCAAAATTCTGAAATATATTATGGAGTTTGAAAGTTTGAATAATTCTTTAGCAGTGTTAAATTTTAAATTATTATTTAAGAAAAAAAATCTGAAAGTTTTGAAGTCAATGTATGTAGTGAGAGATAAAATAAGATTATTGAACATATGGAATAGTTTGTTTACTTCACAAGTCATCATTATCTGGAAGTGGAACTAAAATGATGATCACTGGTTATATATGTTTTGACTAATCAATCTTTATTATGAAATATGGAGTTTATTTGACAAAATAATACAGAAAAAGGGAAGGTATATTTGGTCTTATTCCATATCAATTGACTTTTGAATTCCTAGTTTAATATTTAAAATTAAATATTCTTTTAGTGGACTAGGGTTGGTAAAAATCGAAGTAAATGTATGATTTATTTGAAATTTAAATATATTTACATTTTAGAGACAGTATATTTATAGTTAAACACACACAGAGATAATCAAATCAAAAGAAAATATAGAATATTTTTTTTAATATATATACTTTTTATTTTGACTTTTCACACAAAGTTTTCATGAAACATAAAATGCTTAATTACATATTTGATCACTTTATGAATTTTACTACTGAATTTTCAATTGATTTGGAATTCAAAGTGAAATTTGTATTACATTATAAATTATATACTTTATTATTGAAAGTTTGCATATTTTGTAAATTTTATTACTGAATTTTTAATTTGAATAATTTCTTTTTTATCATCTAAACTTCTGTGCATATTTTGATCCACACAAAATTAAAATGTGATTCTTAGTCCTCACGATTGAGAGAGAAGTCATTAATAATATTGAAGAGTTTCAATAAACAGGATTTGACTTTTTGTTTATAAGAGTAGAAAAATTAAAATATGTGTGAATGATTTTTTCTTCCCATACAATCTCAAACATGTTATTTCCCTCCTATTGGTGGATAATATTCAAATTTTCTCCTCCACATATGTCAATTATAATTCTTTTAAGTAATCTTCTGCACGTCTTAAAAATTAAAGAAAAAAAGAGATTTATTCTCAATTTTATTTATGAAAAAACATTAAATAAATATTACATCTAATGCACGTTCTTATCAAATAAATATTAAGAACTATTAAAGAAACAAGTAATTTAATACGAATAGTATTTACACAGGACAATTTTTTATTAAAGTTACTAATCCAACCAATTTTTTTTTTAAATACTGTTTACACGTGTGATTCCATTTGTCATATAAACGACTATATTTGATATATTTTAGTTTTTTTACCAAAAAAAACACACAAACATTTATTAAAAGACTAAAATAGAATATTTTTTTGATTATAGAAATTATAAATATTAGTGATAGAGGTGAAAGGAATGAATTTTTAACATACATGAGCGAATCAATTACATGGTGTGTGTGTAGGTGTAAAGAAGGTTAGTTGGAGTTAAATGTTGGTGTATGTAATATTATAATAATAATAATAAATAATAAATATCATTACATTCTTACTCTCACCTAATTATAATGATTTCAATTCCAATCTAGTCAAAAGCTTGGACCGCTTTATCCTACGCCCTTCGCCCTGATTATCCTGCGCATATTTAGCAGCTTTCCGCCGAGATCATCCTCCTCCGCGGCGCTATCACTTTCTCAACGACACAATATCCTGTTGGATTTCAGGTATTCTTCGATCTATGTTATACTCTCTTCAATGTCTCTTACTTTTTTTTATTTAATTTCACTATTTATTTTAAGTTTTAAGTTTTTTTAGTGAGTAAGCATTTTCTTCCAAAACTTGTGATGAACATGTGATAATTGGTTTTATTTATGACCGATCCTTGTTGGCTTCCAAAGTCAGTTGTAATTTTACTCTGATTGATGGGAAATTCCTTCCTAGTGATTTGCCAATCAGGAGTAACACTGGTTTTTGTCTTAATATTTACATGCACCAATCGTATGAATGGAATGGAAGTTCAATTACTGGTTCAAGATCAAACTGTGGTGAATTGATAATATTAATCGTTGTAATTGGACAAAAAAAAGCTTTATTATTGCTTTCGTTGTTTATTTCTTTTGAATATTTTAATTTTGCTATGTTGTCGTCATGGTCTGTCTACGTGGGAGTAGTATTGTTTTCTTTTGATTTTGAATTTAGGCTTTATATTCAGGCTTAATATGTTAGCTATTAACTAGTGGAATTGATGGAGTGGTGAATTATTATCAGCAGAAAGAATCATGAGTTGTTTTAGCTGTTGCGAAGAAGATGACTTCCAGAAGCATGCTGAAAGTGGAGGACAACATCTTGTTAAAAACTCAACAGGTAATTGGGTTTATATTAGCTTGAGGAAGGCCTAGGCATTTAGTTGTCTAGACGCAGTGTTATGATTCTTTGCTGTGTTAGTTGATGTTATATTACCTGAGTTGCATTTGATGTAATTAATGTGAGAATTGTGTTGTGCAGGAAATGATGGAAATGGTCGTGCATCTGAAACTGCAAAGCAGGGCATTCAAGCTGTTAAAATTCAGCCCATTGAAGTTCCTGAATTACAAGTAGATGAACTCAAAGAAATTACTGATGGTTTTGGAGAAAGTTCTTTGATTGGAGAAGGATCCTATGGAAGAGTGTATTACGGTGTTCTGAAAAGTGAGCAGGCTGCAGCAATCAAGAAATTAGATGCCAGTAAACAGCCCGATGACGAGTTTTTAGCCCAGGTTCGTGTAAAACAAGGGTTACTATTCAATCATTGAGGTTGTTGAGATCAATACAATTATTTGGTTTTGTAACTTTCAGGTTTCCATGGTTTCACGGCTGAAACATGACAATTTTGTTCAATTGCTTGGTTATTGCATTGATGGAAACTCCCGAATTCTTGCTTATGAGTTTGCATCTAATGGGTCTCTTCATGATATTTTGCACGGTATGTGCTTTTATTTTTGTTTCATGTTATTTTAAATGGGGTATGTGGTTTTATTCTTGCTTCATGTTATTTTAAATGGGGTATCTGGTTATTTGCATCTTATGAATATTTTGATTTTTCCCAGCTTTTAAGGAATTGAGAATATTTTGAATTTTGACATTAGTTGTGCTTTTTATTCCTTTTTTCTTATATATTTTTTATGTTTTTATCATTGTCACTACATGAAGGCAGAAAAGGTGTTAAAGGAGCACAGCCTGGTCCTGTTCTAACATGGACTCAAAGAGTTAAAATTGCCGTAGGGGCAGCCAAAGGACTCGAGTATTTGCATGAGAGGGCTGATCCTCACATTATCCATCGGGACATCAAGTCAAGCAATGTACTCATCTTTGACGATGATGTTGCTAAAATTGCAGATTTTGATTTGTCAAATCAGGCTCCTGACATGGCAGCACGACTCCATTCCACCCGTGTCCTTGGAACCTTTGGTTATCATGCACCAGAGTAAGATATGCATACCAGATTATCAAGAGATATTGCGTGACATGCTTTATTATTTTTTCTACTGGTTAACTTATCATAGACTTCTTGTAGCTCTTGAGCATAATAGGAGGTTATGGAGATTTATTGGAAAAGTAATAGAAAGTTTTCCCACTTCCTAGCTGACTAGGAGACATTGCCAATTTCCATACATTATTTTGAGTGTTTCTCTATGTATTTTGATTAATGATCAATTTGGAAAAATGAAACTATTCTTACTTAGTTTGCTGGCAAATACCTTGATCTGTCTAATCTCGTGGATGCAGATATGCAATGACTGGTCAATTGAATGCTAAGAGTGATGTATACAGCTTCGGTGTCGTTCTTCTGGAACTTTTAACGGGAAGGAAGCCTGTTGATCATACACTACCACGTGGACAACAGAGCCTGGTTACTTGGGTAAGTGCAAACCTCCTCATTATTGTAATATAATTTCCCGTTATTGTAAAAGCAGAAAATTAAAAGTGTTGGTCAGCTATCTGATAGCAGTAACTGATGTTTCAGGCTACTCCAAGACTCAGTGAGGATAAAGTTAGACAGTGTGTAGATGCAAGACTAGGAGGAGATTACCCTCCCAAAGCTGTTGCTAAGGTATTCACTGTGTTTTAGGGTATTTCTCTTTTTTTTGTTTTTTCTTTTATTATGCCATTTGCCCTTGCTCAGTTGTTGTGGGTGGACTGGTTTGAAACAGATGCCTATGAATTAACAAACTAATCAAAAGTACTCTACATAAGATACCTGAAGACATTTGAATCTTAAATTTTGTTCTAATCATAATTTTTCTATGGGAGAAATATTATTGAATAATTTAGTTTGTTGAACAATGGGAAGCTAATGTCTTTCACTACAGTTTTGTTCTCAGTTTTTTAACTTGAGAGCCAGTAAAAATACTTGCATATAAAAATAGTATACACATTATAGTTGGACTGTCTTAGGAAATGGCAGACAACCAGGATAACTGTTCTAGGAAAAATTGATTAATTACTTAGCAAAGACAAATATTAATATATAACAGCAAGATACTTTCTTAATTACAGATGGCTGCTGTTGCTGCCCTGTGTGTACAATATGAAGCTGATTTCAGACCAAACATGAGCATTGTAGTCAAAGCTCTCCAACCTTTGTTGAATGCAAGACATGGACCTGCTGGTGAAACTTCAAACTAATCTTTGACTGTATTTCTGTCTATCTGTATCAATTAGTATGTGCAAAGTGAGCACGCGAGATGTAAGAAAGTGACTGCTTCAGAAGCGGATGGAAGATTGCTTGAACATGTTTATATATCCTATTGTTTACGCAACATTCATTTTGTTCATAATCCATAGGTACTGAGATTTACTTGGTTCTTTTATTTATTTATTTTTATTGTTACCTGCCTATGCTGGGATTATTGCCATCTTACTTGAAATTTTAAAAAATACTTAAGCTAATATTAGTCATCAATTTTTATATTAATTGTACATCTCTTTTTATCATTATTAATATGATTTTTAATTTTATAATTCAATTTTAGTGGTAAAGCTATATAGTGAATTTTATGTACCCCTTGGGTCGACCTAGTGATGTAGTTTGGATAACTAGCATTATATCTTATGTCTTGGGTTCAAACTTCTTTGTCATCATTGTAAAAAAAGGAATTATACTTTGTAAATTGAAAATATTTGATTGTGCTTATTACTAATCTTATCATTGCAAGAATAACAAGTAAGACTATATGAATTAAAATGAAACATTTATGATGAGCCATAAGTTAAAGGAGCAAAGGAAAAACAAGATAGGATTAACAGTTAAGAAAGCATGTATGAAACTAGACATGAGTATCAACCCATTTTTAACCCTCAATTTGTATAAGAGGTTTAACATGATAATGATTAATATGTTCGAAGGTGAGACTAGTCATATTGTTTTATTCTTCGTTATAAGTGTACTATGTACTTAGAATGATACATGCAGTTGATATATACTTTTTTTTTAATTTCAAATTGCTGCAGTAATTTGTTAAATTAAATTATACTTTACTTAAATTTTGACCAACCTGAGTTAAGCTCAATACTATGCAATTTAGCTCCAATGTATGGGACATACAGAAATCTTCCACATTTTCATAACCTCATCATATAATTGATGTAAGCAAAATGATTGAATTAATTTTAAGTTTCTTATGTATGATATGATATAAAATATTAAATTTATTTATGATGATTAAAAAAATAAAACATTATAATTAATGATAAATTCAATATTTGAACATAAAGAACGACAATATTTATGTGTGTGGATTAAAACTATAGTAAAGTGACAACTTTGTTATAGATCTTTAGAGATAAATATATTTCAGGTATAAAAGTAAGTGAGTCTTCTAATGAACTAATTTTGTAAGAATGAACTAAGTTTAAAGTTCATTTTTTGATATGGTATTTTTTGATATGGTATAAGAGTAATTCATAACTTATTATAATAAAAGTTTGTTGGATATTGAACCATCCATAAATAATCTCATAGACAAGTTGACAGGTCTCATGGACAAGTTGACAGATCAGTGTAAAAAGTTGAGTTTATATTACTATATTGTTTTATTTGGACATCTTCCTATTGATTGATGTTGAATCTTAAGAAATTAAGCACTTCTTAAAAAATTTAGACTATTTTTTTGAAACAGGTAAGTCTATAAAATCTTATACAATTAAATTAATTAACTTTTTTTAACATATAAACTACAAGTAAATCTTAACTACAATATTATATATATGTTGTAAAAAATCGTTAAAATTATATCTATAAGAAAAGCAATCAAAAGTATGTGTCCTAAACTTATATAAGAAGGAAGTAAGTGGACTATTTTCTATTTTTTTTTCAATCATAGTTTACGAGCTTACAACTTTAAAATTTGACACGTTTAATTTAAAGCTATTAATTATCTATAAGAATTCAATTTAAATATGTTATCAATATCTATATTATCATTCTATTATAAATGGTTAACTATAGAAATATTTTCTTTATTTTGGAGAGTCAAAAGTTTTTAACTTTTTCGTTAGAGTAGCATATGCACATACAAAAATTGCAGCAAGTGGAGTCCTTAGCCATAATTTGGGATAAGAACCTCTGATTTTCAACTGTAAACACACACAAAAAAGTATCTAATTTGTAAGTAAAAAAATTCATAAATAAAATATTAACTATCGCATTTAGCAGCTCTCCTTAAAAAAACCAGTATTAATAAAATAATATTTTATTTTATTTTTTCAAATTAATATATTTACTTTTTACTGTAAATTAGAATACAGAGTCTAAAAGTGAAATTCAATTATACATTTTTAATATTTATGCTTTAGAAATCTATCTTACACACTGCTTCATAATTAGTAAAAAAACTGTTTTCTCAACTATTTGTAAAATATTAATTTTAAATTGTAAAAAAAATTTCTCTTAAAAATATTTTATACATTGATATTTTTTTATTGACCTACATATATTTTCAATTATCGTAAGATCAGTTACTTTTTTAGTAGTCGTGGTAAAACTTAATTGTTTTTTATCCTTTTTTACCACATTTTGTTGTCTTTAAAAATATATTTTGAATTTTATTATTATGTAACATTCTTTAAGTATTTCATAAAAGATTATCATAAATAGCACTTACTAAAATTTAAATGCCGTGTTAACATTGATTTTTTAAAAATTTCAAATTTTTAAATAAAGAACAAATGATATTTCTCTTTGTACATATATGCAAATATTATACTTTATGTCCTGATATGTTAAATACATATTGTAATAATTTGACTTAGCACAGTTAAAAGGTTACCCTCGTCTTGAAATAAATTTGTATTACAATATCTTCTCTCTTTATGAAAATATAAATTAATTTTAGCATAGTTCATAACATTTATTTAAAAAAAATAAAAGTAAAGATTAGAAGATAATTTTGTATACTTATCATTATATATATATATATATTAATATTATTGAGTAAGATATAATATAGTTATATTTGTTGGAAAAAGAGAGTGTACATTTAAATGTTAACATAAAAAGAAGATATAGATATAATAATTACATTTATGAAAGATAATTGTGTTAGAAGATATTTTAGTAATAATTTTTAGTAAAACGTTACGATATTTTAATAGAAAAGGAAAAAAAAGTAAAGCACAGTTAACTAATAGGTAAAATCTAGTAATAAAGAAGAGTTTAATTTATTCTAAAATAAACGTTAAATATAGCGATTTTAAAATTTAAAAGATTAAAACATTAAGAAAACAAAAACTAAATTTACTTGCAAAAATAAAATAAAATTTGATAGGAATAAATAAAAAATGATAAAAAACTAGAAGAACTAAAATAAAAAACATTGCACTCCTTTTACTGCGATTAAAAAATATTTAAACCTTTGATTGAAATCTTTACCTTTGAAGCGAAGGACAAAATCTCGGATTTATCGGTTGTGGCTCTCGATGTGGTATTGGTTGCCTTGCTCTGATTCTGATTTTATGTGTTCCAATCTCTGCATTCCCCATTCTTTTTTTCAGATCACCATAGTCGGTAAAATCTCTTTCCCATCTTTCTTTCTCCTTCTTTATCTTTCTTATTAATGTTTCCTTTCGCGTTTTTCGTTCAATTTCTTAGCGTCATTCCCAACTATGAATCTCACTCAACATTGCATTCTCTCAGTTTTATTCCTAATTTCTTAATAATGACTTTGTTTATGCCGTCTGAATTCAGTATCACACCGTTGAATGGAAACTGTGTCGGAAGATTCTTAACTTTGTCCGCACATAACGAATCAAACAGTACCCTCGTTCTAGTTCTTCGACGTTAGGTCGTGTGAATGTTGGTCGTTGCAACACTTGGATGATTTCCTCTCAAACAGACATTAGTTCCAAATATATATTAATTTAGGAATCAGTGCGGACTGTGCTTTTCCTAATCCGAGTAAAGCACTTCAGTTATTGTTTTTCACTTTTTCTTTCGTTTGATTTGCTAATGCATTTTTAACTAAGGAATTGTGACTAATATTGAGCTGCTTGTAAGTCATTTTCATTTCCTTCTATTTCATATTTAATATTTGTTTGGGAGTTTGAAAGGGAAAGTTCTAATTGAGATCTGAGTTGATTATTTGTGGGAACTCATTTTAGTCGTCTCAACTATGAATGGCAATGAAAGAAAACTGTAATATTTTCGTTGTGTCTTTTCTTTCTCATGGTTGTCCATTATTTTTATTCCATTCCCAGTATACACTAACCCGGGTCTTTGAAGCGCAATGACTGCGTCAATGTAGTTAATTGTACAACAATAATAGTTTTTAAATTGTGATAACTGGCTTTCTTATGTCTGACAATTTTTACATGCTGGACTGCATCGAGTTTTGCAGGTTAGATATGTCAGTCACCATGGCAATAATGACCAAACAGCATCTGCTAACCTACATCTACCTTCTAGTTTACATTTCGCTTTCATCAGGGGTTATTCTTTACAACAAGGCAAGGCACAACAGATATGGCAATAAATTCATTCGTTTATGTCTTGTGATTAACCTTGTTTGTAATATATTTTGCTCAATCTCTTTCCTCTTATGGACATTGGTTTATTGCAGTGGGTCCTCTCTACATTATATTTTAATTTTCCATTTCCAATAACACTCACTATGATCCATATGGCTTTTTCTGGTGGTGTGGCATTTTTCCTTGTCCGTGTTTTGAAGGTACAAGTTTGTTGGATTTCCTAATGTCATTAGTTTTAGATTTTTTTTTGTATTTCCGTAATCTCTTCTTATCATTCTGTTAACTTCTTACTGTTATTCTCTTATTAATATACATGGGTTTTTTTGTGTGTAAAATACTACTGAACTAACCAGATGATGTCTTGTCCCATTTTCAATTGATGCAGGTCGTGTCACCGATTAAAATGACCTTCAATATGTAAGAATTCTACATAGACATTCTGTTTCACTTTTTATTGAATATTTCTGGCTTCACACAAAGTGTCTGATTTGCAGATATGCAACTTGTGTGGTCCCGATAAGTGCCTTCTTTGCAGCTAGTCTGTGGTAAGTATCTGATGTACTTGACCTAAAGTTGTAATTTGAGCAAAAACATTTGTAAATTCACTAAATTGTAATGCCTGTGTCTGTGTCTTAGAAACTCGTCCATACTGAATTATTCAATTTTAAGCTTAAGTTGATGTCAATTTGAAGTTTCCATCATTTTAGCAAAGTTGAGCTCAACTGTTTCTGTCTTGGTCCTTCTCTCTCTCTTTAATGTTTGATGGGGATTAGGGTGATGTATGTACTCCTACGACTACCCTTATTTTGATTTCAGTTTGTGTTCTTCATTCATATAAATTCCATTTGGACTTATGAAAACCTTTTTGTGTATTCACACTTGGAAATGTGGGGCTATGTAGTATTGTGGCAAAAAATGATAATTATGAATTTTATTTGTAGATACACAAATATTTAACCAACATCAGAGTTTTACAATGTATTTGTTATTTATTCTGTTGTTACCTTCTGTCTTGTTGGAAATCTGCTGATAAAACAAATGGTTACATCACAAACTTCTTGTTCAAGCAAAATAGTTCCGCACAAATACTATCATCAATTTCTGTTTGCTGATATGAAAACTAAGAAGATTTAACTATGTTTTTATGGGACATGTATGATATGTTATGCATTATGTAGACAACCTGACAATCTTAGGGATTTCGTAGGATATTAGCTGACAAAACTAATGATTGCACAAGCTTTTCTGAGGTTGACAAATTATTTTAAAATCGCTTATTCTATATCATTCAGATTGGATTTTAATGCATTGGATGACTTTTATTCTGGTATCATAGTTTATTTATATAAAATCAAACAGAAATTGAGGTACAGTTGTATTAATAGTGATTATGTATTACATAGCCTTCAAATGAAAAGTTCTATTAGTTACTTTAAAAACTAGTAAAATGCCTCTCAGTCTTGTTGCACGACTGTATTGCATATATTCATTAAATTACTCTATTATCTATTTAGGTTTGGGAATACTGCTTATTTGTACATTTCTGTGGCCTTCATCCAGATGCTTAAAGCCCTCAGTAAGTTAATTTTTGTGTATCATCTTTACATCTGACATTTTTTTTTTAAAATAGAATTCCTTAGTGAATGATGGTCGCTTACCTGTTCTTGGTTATTTCTTTTAATTTACACTTTACAGTGCCAGTGGCAACATTTCTCGTGGCTGTAACATGTGGAACTGAGAAATTGAGGTGTGATGTATTCTGGAACATGGTGCTGGTCAGTGTTGGAGTTGTCATTTCCTCATATGGAGAAATTCAATTTAATGTGCTCGGTACAGTTTATCAGGTCACAGGAATAGTTGCCGAAGCTTTGAGGCTAGTATTAACTCAAGTTCTTCTTCAAAAAAAGGGCTTGACACTAAACCCTATTACCAGCTTGTATTACATAGCACCCTGCAGGTAGATATGTTCTTAAGTATTTGAAAGCCCATATATAGTTCTGCTTATGCTGGTGGGAGTAAAGAAAGCAAATGAAACCTCTTTTCATCTATATGGGATCTGATGTTGATTTTGATATATATGTTTGGAATGCCACTGAATATTATGGGATTTGCATCCCTGCCTATGTATTTTGACTTGTAATTGTTTGAATTAGCTTATTGTGTTGAGACAAGCATATAGTCAAAATGCCACATTCATATCAGTCATACCCGTCTGAGAATTCTCTGTGCCTATTTTTCATCATGTCATGGGATAAAGAATGCAATGGTGTAATGGGTTAGACCAAGGATCACAGATAAAGTAATTTAGGAAAAAGCAAATCATAATGATTTTTTTTTGTAATCTTTTGATCTCATTATTCATTTAATTTTAATGATTTTTTTTATCAATATGACTTTTTTCGGGAATCTTTGATTAATTTGGTGCTTATTCTTATGAATCAATGGAAGGCCTGTGGTTTGATATTCTGCTTCACCTGTAAATGATTGTTGTGCTGCTTTCTGCTTGGGTGCTTTATATTACTGCACTGATGGGCTGCCAGCCCAAAGCCTTCAAAGGCCAAAGCACGTAAAGATAAAACCATATTGGGTTAAGGATTTTTGTGGACTGCAGTAAAATTAGTTGCTGTATAGTACTGTTTGTGTCTCCCCAAAAGGGCCAGCTCCCAGGCCCACTAGCCAGTAGGTGCCGTATTTATTTTTTGAAGCTCTGAAGGAAGGACATGAAGAAAGATATTTTGCCTCAATTTTTCCATTCTCTTATTGCTTCATATGGTAACCCTAGACGTAGGTACATATAATGATATAACTGCTAGTTCTCTTTATCATTTTGGTGCTATCGTCATCGTCTCCACTCATCCTAAACACCTCCAAAGAAATGGATGAAGCCCTTCATACCATTACTGAAAAACTATCCCAACCTAGACTCAGCTAGACACCCAACAACAGGTGAATGACAATTGTCATTCTCAACTCTAACAATTGACAAAATCTCGTCAAAAGCTCCTAATCTTTCCTTAATGATTTCCATGATCATGTCACCACCCAAATCCTGAAAGCTAATGCAGCTAGACCCGTACCATCTACCCTTAACCACTACGCTCACAACCACCCCGTTTTTTACTCTTGTTGGATCAAATATTTATCAATAAGCTACAAATTATAGGTGATAGTTAGAGTACAACCTTTCATATTTAAGAGTGTAACAACCAAAGGCTATTATTTGATAGTGACTTGGCTCACCTGGCCTTCGTAACAAGATAATTGATGCAACCCGCGATACCTCTCATCATCTTGGCCTCCCCTAAACACCAACATTTGCAACCCCAACACCCACCACTACCTAGTACCCCTACCACCTAGACAAGCCCTACCCCTTTTCCCCCTTTTTCCTAGCCCCAAAATTTCCATTCCCTTCACCACCTTTTCTTTGCTCCCTCAAAATATAACGCAACCATTTTTAAGGACTATATCTCCTTAATTGGATTTTTTAGGCATAAAAACTTTCCAGTTCTACTAAGTTCCTATGGAACAACGTCTCCACATGACATCTTTCTACATGAAAGGTGACACACTTAACTAGTTCAAGTGATGAGCTAAACAAGCCAACTTTGTGATTGTCCTTCATTCGCCCTACCTCGGAGCTACGTTTCGAACCTTCCACCTATGCCAACCACTAAGTAGAACTCTTCAAGCTCCACCAAACATCCATAATCAGTGACTTCCAAGCATCTTTCGAAAAGCCATCTAACAAAGTCATTTACAACAAGCACGAAATAAGAACACAAAAAATTATTTATAACTATTTTAGATTCCTTGTATTCATGCACTCATCAATTACTATTGTGATGAAAAGTTCTTGTTGGGGCACCAATGTGCCTCATGGTGGCTAATAGGAGTCCAATCCCCCATTCGTGACACCTTAAAACAAAGCTCCTACAATAACCTCCTTCCACTTACTTCACCCACAACATGAAACCACACCAGGCAACCCCACCTTATCTCACCTTGTCCATTTCCAACTATCTCCTCAAGCACTTTGAGCCAACCATCCCCTAAGTGCCTCAAGTTTGGGCACATCCTCAACCTTTCGACCATTTTTTGATTGACACAGAAAACCCCCACAACATCTTACACCTTGTTTTGCTTCCCTCTTCCTTAGCTTCTTCTAGCGATAGTTGCTCAAAATACAAGGTGTGAAACTCTAGTTCAATATAATACAACCCATCACCTCGAGACAGATGAACACACAGGTATTTTGTTAGTGACCAGCTACACATCCAGGTTCATTTCCTTCATTTTGTTGAGTATTGGTACAACACTACCCATGACAATGTCATTGGCATGTAGCTTTTCCAAGCTATGGTCAGCCACCACCAACACTGCGTGATTACACCAAAGGCTCAACCAATAACATCAAGCTCATAGCATCCCTCTTTCTATGACAGCAAGTGCTTCATGAACTCCACCACAACTGTGTTAGTACACTAACCCTCCTATCCTATCATACCATGCCATGTGAACACTAACCTTGAAGACAAGGTAAACATATCAACATTGGGGCATTGCTGTGCTGCCATCCTAAAGCCTTCACAGGCTAAAGTGCGTAAAGATAAAATCATTTTGGCCAAGGATTTTTATGACTAAAGTAAAATCAGTTGCTGTTTAGTATTGTTTGTTTAAGCTCCCAAGCCCACTAACTAGTGGTTGCCCTATTTATCCTGTAAAGCTATAAACGAATGATAGGAAGAAAGATCATTTACCTCTCAATTTTTCCTTTCTCTTATTGTCTTGTAGGGTAACCTTAGACGTAGGTATAAATGGGGCTTTGGCTGGTACATTTTTGGTATATTTGTGTATTGAAAAAGTAATAGTTTATTAAAGTTCAAGTTTATATTTTTGTTTTATCTGCTTGAATAATGACCATTTACACTTTTCTATATGCAGCTTTGTATTTCTTTTTATCCCATGGTACATTCTTGAGAAGCCTGAGATGGAAGATCCACATATGCAGTTTAACTTCTGGATATTTTTCTCAAATACTGTTTGTGCTTTCGCATTAAATCTTTCCACATTCTTAGTGATTGGTAGAACTGGAGCAGTGACTATTCGGGTGGCTGGTGTTTTGAAAGATTGGTTACTTATCACTCTTTCAACTGTCTTATTTCCTGAATCAAAGATTACCGGACTTAATATTATTGGCTACGCTATTGGTATATGTTTCTTCGTTGAAAATACATTATAGCAGTTTAATTTCATTCATTGCATGGATTTATTCTAAGCATCTCTTAATATATTTAATTGGCAGCTTTAATTGGTGTCGTTATTTACAACTACCTTAAGGTTAAAGATGTTCGCACATCTCAACTAAGTACCCAAGATGGATCAGCAAAGGTGAGCCTTTTAAGTAACTTGTCTTTGTTTTGTGGTTTGATCAATATTCATGCATTATTTATTGTTGGCATATTCTCTTTGGTTAGAATTGTTGAATGGTGACTCCATTTCATACTTTATTCCAGAAAAATAGCAATTAAATACATTTAAACGTGGGTTTACTCAAACCAACACCAATCTCTTTCTTATATAGAGACCGGAGGGAGTAATAATTATGTAAATATGTAAGTTATAAAACATATAAATATATTGTGAAACTTAATTATTATTCATAGTATCACAGAAAAGTATATGCAGTATTTTTTTCCCCCGAAAACATTGTTCACATTTTTTTTAATTTTTCTTAAAATTGGAACAGTTTCCTCCTTTTGTTAACATTAATTTGTTAGTAAGCTATTAAAAAGTTGAATTCATAGACATTATGCGTTGCAAATTGGGTCTATTTGAGTAAGACTCCCCATAAGCACTTTTAGAAAAATAAAATAAGAAGAAAATTATAAAATAAATTTCTCAATAAGCTGAAAACTTATGCATAAGTTAAAAATTTAAGTTTGTAGAAGTTAAATAAGGGATTTTTTACCAATTAGCTGGTAGTTTTAATGTTTGAAAATGTATTTAATTTTTAAGTTAATTTTAGTTTAAGAAAACATTTCATTTTTCCTTCTAGGAGTGTTTACAGAGAAGTTCTACCTATTATGGAGTGATTTGTATCATTCAGATGAAGTTTGATCCATTACACATAGTTTTATGTATCAAACAAATGAATAGCTTGGAAAGTCACTCCATTTCATTCCATACTTAGTTTATGAAGAAATTGAGTAAAGTTTTATTTCATAATGGCTTCACATGTGATTGTTGATCTGTTCTCTTTTCTGTCAACGAATTTGTTGCAACTTTTGCTGTTACATTATATTTTGCATCTTTGGTTTATTAGCTCTTCGATCAAGTATGATTTTAACTTTTGTTCCAATAAATATAGGAGCTGCAGACAGAGAAAAAAGCAGTTGATGACATGGACAACAGAGAGGAGACTTTATGGAATGATTCAGTTTCTGATCCTAATTTTGATGAAGAAGCACCTTTAATGGCTTCGTCACGGATGTCTCATTTTGGAGTTGGACGAAAACCAGCATAGGGGGCAATCTAGCTTAGATGCTGTAAAGAACATCTCATATTGGAAGAAAGCCAGCTTAGCAGCAACCTAGCATTTAGAGACAGAGCTTACAGGAGAGGAACCAAATCAAAGTATGTCTTAAACTTTCTTCCCAAAAAGAACTCAAACGCCTCCTTCCAAAAGAAGAGGGAAAAACCAAAGGAGAAAGAAAACAGAGCCGAGGAAACACACATATTCTTTTAGTTGATTAGTTTCATGTTTGAAATATATCCAGTAGTAAAGCGATTCATTCTTGTATAGGGCTTGGCTTCACATGCTGTGTAGGTTCTGTCTCTTTCAAATGGACCTCTTTTAACACTGCTAATTTTAGTTAAAATTTGAAAATTAAATGCTTCAACAACTGCAATGTCTCACTTTCTCCATGATCTGTCTGCATCGTAGAATGGTAATTGAAATGTAGCACAAAAAGTATCCCTTGGCGCATTTCTCGAAAATCTTTGACAGTTTCTCGCTGTTTTGTTTCCTCCAAAAAAAATTTCTCTTCTGAAATTTATATGGAGGAAAGAATTTTTTTTTATCTCTTTGGTTCAAAGGAATTAACTTTTGTTTCTAAATTTCTCAACTTAGGATGCTTTCTAATTAATGATAAATGGACAACGTTTATTCCAACACTTGTAGATGGTCTTCGAAAATTGAAACAATTAAAACCTAAATTGACTTTTACTTGGAATTGGTCTAGCATTTGACTTGTTTGGTGTTATGAAAAAATTATTCTTATTAATGCTTTGAAATTTTATTATAGTCAGTAATTTGCATTGATTAAATAATAAACTTAACTACAATAATGATGTTTTACTTAAGATTGGGTTATAGTATTAATTCTCGATACTATATAATTCAATTAATATGATATATTTGCATTGTTTAGGGCTACTGTAAAATAAACTCCCAAGTAAAATATGTACACAACTTGATTTTATGTTTCAATTTTTTTCATATCTTCATGGATATAGTACAACTAAATTGTAACCCAAAACATTGTGGAGTAGAAAAACAATAGTTTGGTCTAAATTATATCAACAGTGATTTAAAATTAAATTTATAAATAATAAATCCAATATAGGTAACTTATTTTGGTATCTGTTATAAATCCAATATAGGTAAAAGTGAATAGATCATTAGAAGCTTATTATTTAAAATTAATAATATTTTGATTTTTTTTTTATCAAAAACACGTTAATCTTAAATTTCTTATTTTAATAAGCAAAATATTGAACCGGGGTTTCTTCTGTTAAGTTAAAGTCAGTTTTATTAAAAAAATTTGTGTGAATGAATTTGTTTACCAAAATTCTGTTCAAAATTTAATTTTAAGAATAAAGTAAATATTTAATTCTTTTAATAATTGATTATAAGTCTATTTTCATTTTCTACTGATATTTAATTACTTTCCATTTTGGTGATTTTTGCACACCTTGTGATCAACTGGTAATACAATAAAGCATGTTTTTTAACCAAAATAATTTTTTTAATTAATTTTTAAACATGAACGAATTAACACAAGTTCTAAAACTACATAAAAACTTTTTTATAGAAGGAACAAAACTTCCAAATCCTACAAATATATCAATCTAATTTTATTGCTAATTTTTTCACATATTGGCACACAATTTATTTTTACGATAATCTTTTTGAATTTTAAGTTTATTGTTTTTTAAAAGTACATGTTTTATAAAACCTATCACATAAAAAAGTGAAGAAGCCTGTTTAAAGTTCAGACATTGACTAGATTAGAAAATCAGGACATATGAAAAGACAATCACAATTTAGTGTCACATATGTTTATGGTATGTTAACATTAAAGTTTGACTTTAGCTATAACTCAATTCATATAGAATCATTTAAAAAGAAGTTCGGCACAAAAAGTCGATTGCATTGTACATTGCAAAACATGTTTATGTTTGCTTAATGTTAAGACAGAATAAGATGCATTAAATAATTAAAACTTGTTATACAAAACAATGGAAGAAATGAAAAAAAGGAAAATTATTGAGCAATCAATCAAAATAAATAAATAAGCTAAATATGAAATATAGACATTAATTATTTGAATCCTCGTACTTGCTCATTAACTATTTAACAATTATTCGCAAATTATTAAAACCGCAGAATGGTTGGCACTTGGCGAATTGAAGAAATCAAGAAAACCGAAAAGGAGCAGTGATAGAAATTAAAAGAAAAAGGAAAGAAAAAAAAGAAGAAGAAGAGAGGGAGAGCTATAAAATAGGTTGTGACAGTGGAAAGAAAAGAGTGAGTGAGTAAGGTGAAGAGAAGTTGTGCGTGTGGATGGGTGGCCATGCAGGCGCAACCAACTTCACGGCGTACACGGAGGCCAAGATTTCGGTGTGGTGGGACCTTCACAACTGCCGCGTTCCAAACGGTCAAGACCCTCACTCCGTCGTGCAGAACATAAACTCCGCCCTCATCAACTCCAACTACGTCGGCGCGGTCACCATCTTCGCCTACGCCGACACCACCCGCGTTCCCCCGCCCATCATAAACGCCCTCTCCAGCACCGGCGTTGTCCTCAACCACGTCCCTGCTGGTAACAATCACACGCGCACGTGCACACGCGCATACTCTGGTGGTGGCTTTTTGTTTGACCGTTTGATTGTGTTATTCAGGTGTGAAAGGGAGCGACATGAGGATTCTGGTGGATATGCTGCTATGGGCCGTGGACAATCCCGCCCCCGCTAACTACCTGCTGATATCAGACGACAGAGACTTCTCCAACGCGCTTCACCAACTCAGTATGAGAAGGTACAACATTCTCTTGGCGCAGCCGCCGCAATTTTCTCCCTCCCTCTTCGCCGCCGCCAAAGTCGTTTGGCTCTGGTCTACTCTCTCCGCCGGCGGCCCCCCTCTCCACATCGTCGATTCTGACTCCGCTAAACCCTCCGTTCAATTCAAACCAAAAACTAAATACGCAATAAAAAGTACCACGAAACCCCCAGTTCCGCCTCTTCAAATACCTGATGAGAGTAGGAGTATAAACAATGATGTACCTAATCCGGAACCACAGAGAAAGTTCTTTATCGGAGCTCCTCATGAGTTCTTTGCTAGTAAATGTAACCAGTCCGTAAACCCAATCCCAGTCCCAATCCCAAGTAGTTCTAAGTTGAATAATGAAACTACGATTCCTCAAGATTCACGCCAACATTCTCGGAGGCAAAAGCTAATTGAAATTCCTCGTGCTGTGGATGTTGTTACTCATCCGTGGGATGATTCTAGACCAAGCATTAGCCAGCCTGAGTTCAATGTGGAGGGGCTTATTGATGTTATTGTGAGAACCCTAAACTTTCTCAAGGCTGAAATGATTGTGCCCACCGAGACGAATATAACCGATTCCATTCGTTATGGGGATCCCGTGTTCCAGGCAATTGATGTTAGGAAGGCCTTGGATTTTGCCATAAGCCAACGTAGGGTGCAGAAACGAGTCGTTGGGGCGATGCATTTGTATATTGGAAGAAATGAGGCGCTCTGGAAGTGTGTGAACCATGCAGGGGGCCATCCCGGTGATTACCCGGAAGAAACATGGTACAAAGTTAAGCAGTTCCTTACTTCATCAAAAGGGAGATCGTTGTTCTTGATTTCCCGTTGCAGGTATACTCTGGTTGTTCTTAAGGGTTAGTTTACTTTGAGAAAATGTATGCTGTGTTTCATTTTCTGCTGTGTCACTTTGTGCTCTCAATCTATTTCTCGGTTTTGAAGATTTGTGGAGGGAAATATAGATAACGAAAAGTTATTGAAAGTGAAATCAGAGAATGTTTTCTCAAACTAAACGGCCTGGCTTCTTGAAGCCTCATTACTGATGTATTGACCTTTACTTTTCTTAATTAGATTTGAAGCATGTTTGATTCTAAAGAGATCGTGCCTTGAAGAGGTTGTATTAGGGGAGGTGCTTAAAATTCTAGAGATGTTGATCACAGTCAAGAGATGGATTATTACACATCATCATAGTGGTTGGCAGCCGATTACCATTGGAGTTAAGGAGAGTAAAGGTGATGCAAATATTGATTCTGGTGATAACCTAGATCAAATATGATGCCAACTTATTTTTTTTTTACAGTTACAAAACAACATAAAAAATATAGTAGCTCGATTGACATGGCTGAATCATGAACGGGGACAAGTTATATACTTTTTGTGCATTACTATATGTTTGCTGAAGGGCTTTTTGTTGGCGGAGACTGTTATCTGATAGCATGTTTTTTCACCAATCTGGTATTTGGTTGGAGTGAATGCTTGCTTGCATTTAGACAGTGGTGGGGAAGTGGCAGACTGTCTTTTAGCAAGATCAAAATTAGGTGTTTTTTTGGGAAAAACTCATAGACGCAGAGACATCATACACACACTCCTACGGATTCTAAGTATGTAATCGGTAGGGTCGGATACTACTTTTTTTTTGGAGACAGACTTGGAGTTTGTCTGAGATATGTAGAATTGATATTGAAAGAATTGAGGATGAAAAATTAGATTTCGTTTGGGGAAAGATATTTTGAATAGAAAATTTAATATTGTTTGGATGATTGTGTGCGGGTAAATATTTTGCAAGCTTGATATTGTTGGGTGACTTTTATTCTGCGATGCTGACCCTGAAAAATTCTCTGTTTAATAAAATAATATCAGTTACTCAATCTTGATTAAAACAATGTGGTCGCACATGTTTGTTTGAGATTCTAATTGACAATATCTGGGAAATTCGGCGTTATGGTGTACTTTTTTTTATCAGCAAAACTTCATTCTTTTCCCGAACGGAGTTTAATCTCTTCCAGTGAAAAAAAAATCCAATGGGTGTGTATTACAATATGAGTTAAATAAAAATAAAGGATATATAAATGTACTAGTCGAGAGACCGAGTGAACCACGTAATCCAATATTGGAGTTCGCTTAATAAGAATATAAATTAAATATAATTCATAAACGAGATAATTTATTATAAACACTATAATTAAACACGATTATACAAAATAATAAGTTACACTTTTATTAATATATTACTTACTTTAATAAAAAAAATTTTACTTGATTCTCGGAGAACTTTTTACATGATAGAAGCAAAAACAAAGGAGAAACGACCAAACGAGTAACAATTATTCAGTCAGTAGATATTATCTAAATCTTATTAAACCTTATATAAGTACAATAAATATTTCATTTTTCATTATGTTATTGTGAAGTTGTTCACTTGGTATATTTCATTTGGTCTTTTGGCAAATATTACTTTATGGTTTTAAAGATTTGTCTATATGAATTGACCCTGATTGAGATGAACATGATTGAGATGAACATGTTAGAAACTTGATGACTTTAAGAGTTAATTTGTATTAACGAAAAGCATAATACATACAGTATATAGTATACCCTTTGATTCACTAGCAACTATCCAACACATGAAAAAAAAATGTTACTCAAGCGATCAACGCATGGTTCTCAGACGGCATTGATCAATTTCATTCTTGAACTAGCCAAATAATCAATACACGGATAACATGCTAGATCACTATGTTCAAGAATCAATGTTGGATACGATTTAGTTTGACAAAATCAGTTCAGCAAAAAAATTGTGGCTATTTCTATCCATATTTTTATTCTTTATCGTGATACCTTCATAATTTATTTCAGTTACCTATTCTAGAAATAAACAAAAAAATGTAATTATTCTAGATTATTCAAAATATAAAAAATATGCTTTAGACTGTGCCAGAATTTATGAGCTGATACTAGGAAGAAGGAGGGTGCAAGAAACAGCCAAAATTATACTATGGGTAAAGTTGACTGAGCCAGAAAAATTCGTTGAGTGATTCCCGTGAAAAAAAGTGAAATGCATTTGTATGCCTATAATGCAAAGAGCTCACTGCCCAAAATATAAAATAACAAAAAAATAGTTAAATTAAAGAAGAATTAAGGAAAATTTAATTTAATTTGATAAATGAAGACCCCATTTTGTAATAACCATGTCATATAAGCTTGTAGATATAATTGATATTGTAAATGTTGAAAACACAAATAGAATGTACTTACCATATTAAAATCACCAAATTTATTTAATACCTATATTAGTTCGAGTAATTGAAAATGTTAATTACTGCATCACTGAATCCTTAATTAATTTCATTGCCAATAATTGTTGTTATGCTTTGAATTTGTGATCGTAAACTTAGTATTGCTTATATATGTTAATCTAGTCCTAAGGGTGTCAACAGATAAATGGTATAAACTTCATCAACGTCAAGATGCATGACATCCTTTCAAAGAATCAGGTTGAATTAAAATCAAGATGGAATTCAGTTTACAATTTATGATAAAATCACATAACTTGTACTGGTTCCATTTCATTTATACATGGTATACACAAATTACAACAAAGAGGTGGTTACCGGATTGATCGAGAAGAAATCAAGGTAGAAATGGATTATGTGAAGGGTATTCCTCCTTTTGCTTTTTGTAAGCCCTGCGACACAGTAGCAGAAAAGATATCATTATGTGAATAAACACCCATTCAGTTTCTTGGTTAAACATAGGAAGAATGAGGAATCAGCCACCTCGAAGCATTAAATCCTCCAAGCGCGAAAGTTCCCAGAATGATTAAAACGAATGGGACTTTAATCATTGCATGATTTTTTCTTCTTCCATGAGCCCTCGGAAATCCAGTTCTCACAACATGCGAATATCCAACTGAAAAGGATCATGCCATGTTTAGATAAGAAAAATAAAAACAGAAGTATAAGTTTGAAACGACACACAGGAGGGTGCGGAATACAAATTTACCTGAACCTGAAACATCTCTCCTACCTGTGTAACTAAATTTATTCAGTACTTATAGGGAGTGGCAAGAAAAATATAAACAAATGCAGTTCTTGTTTTTGTTAAACCCTTATAAGCAGTAGGACAATCTCAAGGGAGATTAGAAAATTGTAAAAGCGCAGGGGGTCTGGAGACTCTGGACAGTTACCAGATTGCAGGCATGTGTAAGCCTCTGAAATCTGCAGAAAACCATAAAGAGTTCAGTTGGTCCTTCTATTTAACAAGGGGAAAATATGGCAAAGCCAAAGGAAGGACCATCCCCTCTTCAAGAAAATCAATTTCCTTCTCAGTAGTCAATCTAATTTAACATAAATTTGTTCCTTTATTATTAAAGGCAGAAAAAAAAAGGTTTTACGATGACAATTTTCCCTCCACCAAAAATCATATAATGTGGCAATTGTGACCTTGGCCTAAATCTCTAAAACAGGTTAAATACCATCATCTTTATTCTGTGGACAATATAGCTCCACAAAATCAGATTATACATATTAGTTTACACTTTACAATGAACAAGTTCTGAAGAAAAACACACTGAAATACTAGGCTCATGAGAAATGTTTACACCAGGTCAAGCCACCAACCATCACAGGAATTCGAGCGATGATTTAGGAAAGGAATTAAAAAAGTATATGAACAGCTCACCAGTTTAAACTTAGACTCAGCAAGAGGCTTTTCCTGAGATGGAAATCGGTCAGGGTGAGATTCCCACACCTTCTTTATGTAAGCTGATTTTACCTAAAAAAACATAGAAACAAACGACAAAGCACCTGTTCATCGTCCAAGTTCAACAGTACTTTACGAATTGGGTGAATTGATGTAAGGTGGATTTGATGTGACAATCGCGATGGAAAAAATAAAAACCCTAGACATTGGGAATGAGAAAATGAAAAGACCTGGGAAGGAGTTGGACTTGAATTGGGAGGGAAACCGAGCAAATTTCTTGCTTCATGAGCATCCATTTGTGAAGAGGAGTGAGTGAGTCAAGCTTTGAATTTGATCGCAGTGTGCAGAGTCAGAGGCAAACATGGTAATTTTAAGCACTCACCAGAAATGCTACCCAGCCACTAATTTTAATAAAAGTATAGGCTCGGACACTCCTTTAACAACACAATTTAAAACATTAATTTTTAAAAAAATCAAATTTTACTGTATAAATTATTATTATAATTATAAAAATCACAAATATTTTGAACTACTTCGAAAAAACTTTCTTAAAAATTAATTTAAAATATAAATCTTTATTATCAATTTATATAATTTATAATTATATAATAAAAAAATTTACATATCTTCGGTGTTACATAGCACGTAAATCGAAAAGAAAATTCTAAAACATTTTGTCAAGTAAATTCATTCTTTTTGGTGAACTTTTTTTCTTCGATAAACTCGAATTTAAAACAAATTTCTCAGATCCTCCCATCACCAAAATATTCAAATACTCTTTTACTGAAAAGTTGACTTTCAGAAAGTTATTTAGTAACATTAACAACAAGAAAATAGGTTGGAAATTAATTTTGGACCTTATTTCATTTTAAATATTTTATAGAAAATATTTAAATATTTAAAAAATATCAATTCGATTTTTTTAATGTAAACTATTAAACTAAATTAAATAATTAATAGATGTTTTATTGTTAACAAATTTATGAAACAAAAAAAGTTAACCATTACTGAAAATTCTATTCGAAAAATGGAAATATTTTTTTAAACATAAATGGAAAATAAATTTAAAAAATTGATAAATTTGACCAATAATTGTATATTTAATTTAATTTTAGAAAATCATATATAAAATTTATAATTATTAGACACGATTTTTTAATAAGAATGAAGTGCTTATAACTATGATTATTAATATTCGGATTGAATTTATGAAAATATTATATAAAATACAATCATGAATATTAATTATTAATAATTGTAAAATTATACTAAGATAAAATTATACTAATATTTAAAATAATAATAAAGGTTTTTTTGAAATATGAAAATTTCAATATTAATTTAAATTATTATATAATAAGTTGAATAGTTGATCAATAATATTATTTTAAATCATACTATTTTTAAATTCTAATAATTAATATAATTTATTTACATATTTATAAATTAAACTAAAATTCAGAGTGAAAAATTAAAAAAAAAATCTCCAGTAAAACCAAATTCAAAAATTTATTCCCAATAACCAAATATTTCCAAAATAATAAATTTACTCGGTTTTTCTTATATAAAGAATAAATTATAAAATTGTTCTCCTTATAATAATAATTTTAAAAAACAATTTATGATGACAATTGTTAAAAACAATTGTATCTTGTATTCTAACTTAACTAGAAGTATCTATATCTTTTTTTTTATGTATTGTGACATTTGCTTTCTAATTTTATGATGACAATTTATAATGCAGAACCATTTCTGTATGATTTTTCAGCTTAGTGTCTTGATTCTTTTTATTATCTAGTATGTCTCCCAAATCAGTATCACTGTTTAAAATGTATGCAGAAAACACTTCACAACCATAATTGTAGCAATGAATCCATAGACAATGTTGAACCTTCAAATCATATTCTACAAGTGCAACCTTCAAATCATAATCTACAATTGTAAAGTACATAAATTATTATTTTATTATAATATTTTTATTTTATTTTATTACGAATAACAGTTTCAAATGAAGGTCGATAAAAAAGCAGAGTCAAAAGGATATTTTTATATACAAATATAGTCTCTCCAAATATAGGTTGAACCATAATTAGTGAAGGCTAATTATAGAGTTTGTTAGATTTTAATGGTGGAAAATGGTGGAAGGAGCAGTATATAAACTCACCCCTAGCTCATCATTCTTCACCAGCATCTCAACAAAACCTCCCCCATATTCAAAGGGGAGGAGTAATAAGCCTATAATCTTTTTTTCCACCATCGTTTTGGAGAAAAGAAGATCCAAGGCCAAAAATAAAAGATGTCTGGAAAAATAATTATCTCTGCGGTTTCTCTCATCCTCGTGGTAGGAGTTGCAATCGGTGTTGTGGTTACCGTTAATAGGAGAGGTGAGGAATCCGGCATCCAAACCAACCAAAAATCTGTTGAGATTATCTGTCAAAACACCGATGACCAAAAACTCTGCCATGGCACTCTCAGCTCCGTCAAGGGTCTTGACACCGCTGACCCCAAGGCTTACATCGCCACGGCAGTGAAAGCCACCATGGACAGCGTGATCAAAGCGCTCAACATGAGTGACAAGCTCACAACCGAGCACGGAGACAATGCCAGCGGCACTAAGATGGCCCTTGATGATTGCAAGGACTTGTTGCAATCCGCCATCCAGAGTCTTCAGCTCAGCACTGACATGGTGCAAAATAACAACGTCCAAGCCGTGCATGACCAAACTGCTGATTTCAAGAATTGGCTTAGTGCGGTTATCTCGTACCAGCAGGCGTGCATGGAGGGTTTCGATGATGGCAACGAAGGTGAGAAGAAGATCAAAGAGCAGTTGCATACAGGGAGCTTAGACCAGGTGCAGAAACTCACCGGCATCACTCTTGATATCGTGAGTAGTTTGTCACACATCCTCGAGAAGTTCGGGTTGAAGTTAAACCTTAAACCGGCCTCCCGCCGTCTTCTTAGCAAGGATGGGTACCCCTCTTGGTTCTCTGCCTCAGACCGCAAGCTCTTGGCTCAGCTTGAACGTAAAGGATGGAGATCAAAC
>Ga0123342_1002897_pt1 | contig 28141 bp, 31 predicted proteins | sample Turbeawhitnodule_FD_89960 | JGI IMG/M metagenome (GOLD analysis project Ga0123342, IMG submission 89960) | Root nodule microbial communities of legume samples collected from Mexico - Turtle bean Mexico white nodule | ecosystem: Host-associated > Plants > Roots > Nodule | place: Mexico: Nepantla... | reverse complement strand
TTGTTTTAACTTAGTTTGAAAACATTTTATTTTCACAAAGATTGAGAATGCCTATGCTTTAGATTTAATCAAAGGGTGGATTACAACACTCAAACTACCCCAGAACTAAACTAAACCAGCACAACAACACCAAGCAGAGCCAAGGCTTCAACATCCTTCAAAGGGTTTGGATTCTTCAAAGCTTGAACACCACTTGGTTCAACAGAAAGGCCCGAGAGCACAACCACCGTACGAAGCAAGGAAGCCCCAGACCAGGGCACGCACGAGAGAAAATGCCCCTATCAAACACAGTTTTCGGGTGGACCTTAAGGAGCTGATTGCCATCTCCAACGTGGCCGATAAATTAAAGTCTCCACCGAAGACTGATAAGAGGTTAGGGCCCAGGGAAAACACTTGGTGTGAGTTCAATCAAACCTTTGGCCACCACCTACGCAACTGTCTGGCATTGGGATTCCAATTAGATGAACTGGTAAGGAGCGGTTTCTTAAAAGACTACCTACAAGAGCCGCAGGGGGCCCTGACGTCAGCGGCCCCAGCGGGTGACCAGGGGAATGAGGTGCCCATTCATGGAGAGATCAGCACCATCGCCGGAGGATTCTCAGGAGGAGGGTGTACCGCCTCCCAGCGTAAGAAGTACGCCAGGGGAGTGATGACAGTAGAAGTGCAGAAGTCGAACCAGACGCCCCAGCCCGACCTTGTCTTCACCAAGACAATGACCCAGTGGTGATCTCAATTGTGATAGTGGGCAGAAAGGTACACCGGGTCCTTGTTGACCAGGGAAGTTCGGCCGACGTGATGTTCTGGTCGACCTTCAACAAACTGCAGCTGTCTCCCGACCAGTTGAGGCCTTACGATAGCTGTTTGTATGGTTTCGTGGGAGACCAAGTAGAAGTGCGGGGACACGTAGAGTTGAGGGCAACCTTCACTGACGGCACGACTTCCCGAACTACCAACATCAGGTATCTTGTTGTTAATGCTCCCTCAGCCTATAACATCCTTTGGGGCAGGCTTGCTTTGAACAGGATTGGAGCAGTAGCCTTCCCTTGAAGATGAAGTTGCCTTCCCTTGAAGGAGCTGTGATCACCATGAATTCTGATCAAAAGGAGGCCAAAAGGTGCTACGAGAACAGACTCAAGACAAAAAGAGGAGTGTGTGTAGTCACCACCCAACCTCCAAGGGAAGAAGGGGTCACTCGCGTCGAGATCGCTTGGGAGAGACGACCCAAGCCTGTAGAAGAATTGTTGGAAAGGGAGATCAGGGGTAAGAAGTTCAAGCTTGGCAAGTCCTTGGGCCAAGAGGCACAAGGCCAGATTGCCGAGGTCATAGCACGACAGATGGATGCCTTCGCATGGTCAGCTTCAGACATGTCTGGTATCGACCCCGATTTCCTGTGTCATCACCTCACCATGGACCCACAAGTCCAACCTGTCCGCCAGAGAATGAGAAACTTCAATGATGATAGGCGTCAGGTCATCATAGAAGAGACCTAGAAACTGCTGAGCGGTTGCCACATCAGAGAGATCCAATACCTAGAGTGGTTGGCGAACGTGGTGTTTGTCAAGAAGGCTAGCGGGAAGTGGAGGATGTGGGTGGACTTCACATATCTCAATAAAGCCTATCCAAAGGACTCCTACCCACTGCCTAGCATCGACGCTCTGCTAGATAGTGCCTTAGGGTGTATACTTCTTAGCTTCCTAAATGCTTTCTCTAGATACAACCAGATCTGAATGCATCCCAGGGATGAATGCAAGACAACATTCATGACGAAGCTCTCCTGTTACTGTTACTAACTGATGCCTTTTGGGCTCAAGAACGCAGGGGCAACCTACCAGAAGTTGATGGACAGAGTACGTGCGCCCATGATAGGGAAAAATGTCCAGACATATGTGGATGACATGGTGGTCACCTCCCAGGTGAAGGACCAACACGTCACTGACTTGGAAGAGCTATTTACTACAATAGCTAAGTACAACTTAAAGTTGAACCCTGAAAAGTGTGTGTTTTGGGTAGAGGCAGGCAAGTTCTTAGGGTTCCTACTCATTGAGTGTGGGATAGAGGCGAACATGTGCTACAATCATAGCCATGTACAACCCAATCTCAGTGAAGGAGGTGCAGCAGTTAATAGGGCGGAAAAGGGGGAGATAAGGGGCATCCCTATTTCTAGTGCCTCAAGAGAAATAGTAGGTTCTTCTGGACCAAGGAGTGTGAAGAATCCTTCCTCAACTTGAAGGAATACTTGGCCAGCCCACCAGTACTGTGCAAGCCACAACTAGGCACCCCGCTTCGCTTGTACTTCGCAGTCACAGATCGAGCGATCAGTTCGATCCTGGTCCAGGAGCAGGTTCAGGTACAAAGGCCGATATATTTCGTAAGCAAAGTTTTGCAAGGGCCTGAGGTGAGGTACCAGGCCATAGAGAGGCAGATTTGGCGGTATTATTTTCAGTACGAAGACTTCGCCACTACTTCCAGAGCTTCACCATGATAGTAATGACGGACCTTCCCATTCGCAAGGTCCTACAAAAACCTGATGTGGCGGGACGAATGGTGCGTTGGGCGGTGGAGCTATCAGAGTTTGATGTGCAGTATGAACCTAGAGGACCTATCAAAGGCCAGGTTTATGCTGACTTCGTAGTAGAGCTTTCCTCGGAAGCCACACACCAAGAAGGAGCAGATTTCATATGGGTCCTCTAACCAATAGGGGAGTGAGGTGGCGTCATTTTGGAAGGACCAAATGGGTTGTTGATCGAGCAAGCCTACGGTTTGCTTTCAAGGCCAGTAACAACCAGGCGAAGTATGAGGCCTTGATAGCTGGAATGCTGCTAGCCAAAGAGATGGCGGCAAAGAGTTTGATGGCGAAGAGTGACTCCTTGTTAGTAACGGGGTAGGTTATAGGAGAATACTAGGCCAAGGACCCCCAGATTGTTGCATACCTATAGTATGTCCAGATTCTCAAGGAGACTTTTGCGGTGTTCGAGTTAGTACATGTCCCTCGAGAACAGAATGCCCGAGCTGACTTGCTAGCAAAGCTCGCCAGTTCAGGCAAGGGGGCAGGCAGATGACAGTCATACAGGAGACCTAAAGGACACCTCGAACTACCACAGACAACACAACAAAAATCCAACAATTAAGCACCTCAGAAGGTGTTAAGAGAAGTCACCGGTCATTGACTCAAGAAACCCTGAAAACACCCAGAATAAGCACATACGCGTTATCAGGGGAAGAGTAAATGCACGTTTGCCTAGTTGAAGGAGGCGAAAACTGGATGACACCCTACCAACGCTACTTGGCTAATGGGATACTCCCGCTGGAACCCACAGAGGCCAGAGTAGTCAAGAAGAATTCGAGCAAGTACACCTTGATCGACGGGGATTTGTTCAGACACGGGCATACTCACCCTACCCTGATATGTGTAAGTGGTGAGCAGTGCACGCGCATTATGGAAGAACTTCACGAAGGGATATGTGGGAGTCACATCGGTGGCCGAGCTCTCTCATCGAAGGTCATTCGCACAGGATATTACTGGCCAACCATGAGAGAAGACTGCACGAGGTATGCACAACGGTGCAAGCAGTGTCAGCAACATGCTGACTGGCACGAGGCGCTCCCAGAAGAGTTGAGGTTGATTCATAGCCCATGGCTATTTCATACCTCGGAGATCGACATTATGGGACCATTCCCTCTAGCAGTTCGACAGATGAAGTACCTTTTGGTTGCCATCGAGTACTTCACAAATTGGATAGAGGCTGAGCCAATAGCGCAGATCACAACCCACAAGGTCCAACACTTTGTGTGGAAGAACATAGTATGCCGCTTTGGAGTCCCAAAACGGTTGGTGTCCGATAATGGCACCCAGTTTTCAAGCCAACAATTGGGAAAGCTGTGTACAGAGCTTGGAATAAAGTAGGTGTTTGCATCAATCGAACACCCCCAAACAAACGGGAGGTCGAGTCTGCCAACCGAGTTCTGCTCAGAGGTCTGAAGAGAAGGCTGGAGAAAGCCAAGGGGACCTAGGCAGAAGAGGTTCCTAGAATTGTGTGGGCTTACCACACCACTCCCCAGTCCACTACCAAGGAAACACCCTTTAGCTTGGTATATGGTTCGGACACAATGATTTCTGTAGAAATCCAGGAGAACTCACCTCGTTTCCAGAACTTCGTGGCTGAAGAATCCAACGAAGAAAGAAAGGTGAACCTAGATCTACTGGATGAAGTCAGGGAAGAAGCAAGAATCAAGGTTGAAGCCTTGAAGAAAAGGGTGGAGTACAAGTACAACTCCAAGTTGAGACCTCGACAATTCCAGGTCGCCGACCTGGTGATGCAAAAGGCCCACCCATACCAGCTAGAAAACAAGTTGTCTCCCAAGTGGACTGGTCCCTTCCGTGGGAATGGAGCATACAGGCTCAAGACCTTAGAAGGTGGAGCAATCCCTCGTACATGGAACGCGACCAACCTTAAGTTTTATTTCAATTAAGTTATTACATTGTACATAGTTTTTAGGGGACACTCTTTTTCCCTTACATGGGTTTTTTAACGAGGTTACCCAATAAAATTTCAATTATTCCGATAGAGATATATTTGCAAGTATTTTGTACAGTGCGAAGAGTGAACCCCTCCCTTGGTTTCATACGCCAAGATCAGGAATAGTAAGGTTCTTAGTGAGCCTCCCTCTTATGTGAGTTCACCAAGGCCGAGAACAGTATGGTTCCCAGTTAATATCCTCCTTTGCCTCTATACGGCGAGGACGAGGTCAGTTAATGAACCTCTCCCTTGGGTTAGAAACACCAAGACTAGGAATAATATGGTTCCTAGTGACCCTCCCTCTTGCGTGGGATCGCCAAAATGTCGAGAAGAGTATGGTTCCCCTAGTTAAAATCCTCCCTTACCTCTATACGGCAAGGACGAGGTCAGTAAACTAAGTAAACATCTCCCTTGGGTTAGAAACACAAAGATTGGGAATAACATGGTTCTTAGTGAACCTCCCTCTTATGTGGGAACGCCAAGATCGAGAACAGAACAATTATCAGTAAAAACCCTCCCCTGCTTCTATACGGCTAGGGTGAAGTCAGAAAGAGGAACCTCTTCCTTGTCTCGTAAGGCAAGGTCAGTATGGTTCCCAGTTATACATCTCCCTTACCCTTATGTGGAAAGGTCGAGACCAACTAAGTGAACCTCTTCCTTGACTTGTAAGACAAGGTCAAGAACAGCGTGGTTCCTAGTTAAAGATCTCCCTTGCCCTTATGAGCCAAGGTCGAGTGTAACATCTCCCTTACCTTTGTTTGGCAAAGCATAGGGCGAAGTAAGAGTTTGAATATGCACCGCCTCTACCCTAAGACGACGAAGAAAGGTTAAGGTCAAGTGAGCGATAAAGAAGCGTGCTACCTAAGTCAGAAAGGCCCTAAAGCATTGTTAGACTAAGCAAGACAGGCAAAGCAGCTAACAACAAAAAGGAGCAGTTCAAAGTAAAAGATCATTTTATAAATAGAAATGTACACATATCTACGCAACTAGTCAATTTTTTATCAGGCAGACAAATAATTACAACAGAAGGAGTCACTCCTTAGCATTGACGAACTGCCCGCCAACAATCTTCTTGGACAAACCAGTTTGAGAAAGATCCACCCTAGGGTGCACGCAGGCAACCTGGGCCATGGCATCCACAAACCCCGTGGCATAGGCATCGACAACATCATTGGTAAGCTCCTCCGTGCTAAACACCGCCCCCAAGTTGGAAAAGAACTCGCATACCTCCCGATCTTGCAGGGCCAAGTCCAACAGGGTAGGGTCGAACTTGCTACAACATATCTTGAAGAACTTCCCTTTGAAGCCCTTATATGATTGTTGGAAGAGCGACATCAAGACTCTTTCAGCGACCCCGTTGAAGCTCATCCACAACTTCTTCCCTGGGTTCTTGGACTTGACGAAGTACAGGAAGACGTCCACTAATGGTGTATGGCCAAAGTGGCTACATAGTATAGAAAAGGCCCTGACGAACGCCCAGCTGTTAGAATGTAGCTGGGCAGGGGCCACGTTGACCTTGGTGAGAAGCGCGCGCTCGAACCCCGTGAATGGCAAGCGAAGCTTGAGCCTTTTGAAGATAATGGAGTACGCGAAGGAGAAGGGTTCTTATGGGTCCACGCGGTCATCATCGCACACAGGTATGCCTTCCTTGTAAGGCAGGACCTTCACGAACCTGTCGTGCTCCTTCCCAAAAATGCAGAATTTTTCATTGGACTCGCTCTCCTTATACGCCTCTATCTCCTTAAAGGAGGTGATTTTTGAAGTTTTAGCTATAAGGATGTCAGGAGCCCAACGGTATAGAGTTTGGTAGTTGATGGAAGGAGAAGGGTTTGGAGTGGTTTTCGTTCGAGCCATCTCAAGGAGAAAAGCTAATGGAAGGAGAAGGAAAAAAGAGAGAAAAGGGAAGAGTTTAGAAGGGATAGTTGGAGCGTTTCAGAAATTCAAAAGGCAAAGAGACGCGAAAAACGAAGAGCATGAATCATAAAGTGCAGAAAACATAAACAATCCCAGAACAGTTATATCATGTTATGAAGGGTCTATAATAAAAAGCTTATGACCGTTGAAGAATCTATACATGTTGTCTTTGATGAATCTAACAAGTCTGAACAAGGTTTAACAAAGATCAACACAGAAGAAGATGAACAAAACATCTTCCTGAAGAATCTTGACAACGACACTAAAATTCAATCGGTTGATTCTGCGAAACAACCGATTGAAAATCTGCAGCAGGATGATCTACCAAAGGAGTGGAGGATCTGAAGAGACCTACCTGTTGACAATATCATTGGCCAGATGAACAAAGGTGTATCCACGAGAAGGAGCATTGCAAACTTCTGCAATCATACAACGTTTGTTTCCAAGATTAAACCAACATCAATCGGTGATGCACTCAAGGATGAGCACTGGACAGCAAGCAAACCAGATATAATGTTCGTTGCCTGCCTTTGTGCATGATTTCAATCTTGTCCCAAGGAATCACATCTCAAAGCTGCCAAGAGGATCCTGAAGTATCTAAAAGGTACAACATCCATGGGGTTATGGTATCCTTCACATTCTCATATTCATCTAGTAGGATACTTTGACTCTGCCTTTGCAAGTTGCAAATTAGACAGGAAGAGTACGAGTGGAACATGCCACCTACTTGGATCTAGCCTCATTTCATGGCACAGTAAAAAGCAAGCACGTGTAGCTTTATCAACAGCTGAAGTTGAATATATAGCTGCAGGAAGTTGCTGTGCACATATTTTATGGATCAAGCAACAACTTGAAGACTTTGGATTAAAGCTTAACAAAGTTCCTTTGCTGTGTGACAACACGAGTGCCATAAATCTGACGAAAAATCAGGTTCAACACTCAAGGAGCATATTGAGATTACGCATCACTTGATCTGTGATCATATCAACAATGGAGATTGTGAAATTAAGTTTGTCTGAAGAGAAAGTTAGCTTGCAGACATCTTTACCAAGCCTCTATCCAAAGATAGGTTCTATTCTCTAAGAATGAATTGGGTATAATTGATATGCATGCCTTGTCTTATAGTTGTTTTTAATCCTGCCTTTTGTCTATTTGATGAGACAAATAGGGGGAGAAGTTGGTTGTGTAATGTTCTTATTAACTGCTTTCTTTATTGCTTTGAACATTGTTGCTATGAACTGCTTTAATGGGTTTAAATTTGAATATTGTTAAAAATTGTTAAACTCTGTTATACAAATTTCATCCGGTTATTCCTGTGAAATAACCGATTGTTTATTTGTTTAACACCTATGTATGTTTGCTGGGTTCTCATTTCATTTGGTTGATGTTCCTGTTTTGGAAATCGCTAAGAGAGAACTGGTTTCTGGTGCTTATTTGATTTGGAATAAATTACCCTGTGTTTCTTTGTTTGCTCATGAGTGCAAATTGAACAGATTCTAAACAAAGAACATTCCTAAAAGCATCCCAAGGATTTGTCTCCATCAAATAGGGGGAGATTGTTGAACATGGGAGCTTTGATGTTTCAAATCCACATGAAGCCTGAAGTTGTGCTACTTTTTGGTTCGGGTTTAGATTAGGTTGTTTAGAATCTTTGTTAAAATCAGTTCTTATTCCTACACAAAGCTTGATCAAACAGTTTTAAATGAAACAAAGTGTTTTTCCAAGCAAAGAGAAAACAATTGGTTCAATCATCAAGATAATCAGTTGTTTGTCACTTAGCTGGCTTGAGGTTTTTGAAACTACTTTTTGAATTAGTTATGCAACTGCTTGACTCATTCAATAGGTCAAATCGTAGTTTCAACCGGTTAAATGTGTGTTTTCATAACAGTTTTTTGAAATCTTGTTTTAACTGATTCAGTGATTAAAACTGCCATAAACGACTACAATTCTAATGCTATAAATATAACCTCTCTTTCAAAGCAAAATATATACATTCAAATACAACAAGTATTGTTACAGATTTGAGATCCAAGAAAGAGATTTGTTTTTTAAAGGAGTTTTTCAAAGTGCAAGATTGTTGTTCAAGTTTTGTTGTGGTAACAAGTTATGATCATAGGGGTTTCCTGTATTGTGCAAATTCAGGTGTTTTCTATCCTTGTCTAGATACTTGTAATAGAACTTTCTTTAACTGATGTGTGTGTTTGAAATCTTGTAAAGAAAGAGGTTGTTCTGTCTTGAGGTGTTTCGTGTTTCAAAGAGTGTGAGTGAATCTTGTGGGTTGCAAGGTTACCTCTTTGTGTTTGTGTTGTAATCTGGTTTTGATTACTAGTGGAACTCAGAGGTTCTTCTAAGAACTGGATGTAGCTCATGTGTGAGTGAACTAGTATAAACCTATTGTGTAAATCTCTCCTTCTCTCAAACTCTCCATAAATGTTTGTGGTACCATAGTAGACTCTACACCGGAAAGGCACCTCCATTAGTATTAGAATCTATGTTCATGTGTGAGTAACTACTGTTGATTGAGAATCCAGGAGTGGGAATCATTAAGCATTTTATCATGTGATTTTTGGTATCCATATTTACATTTAAGACAGACAAACCTAAAAGAACATTCATTTTTTCAACAAATAAGGATGGACTTTGGCTAGTTGATGGTCACAAAAGAAGAATAACCTAAAGTCATGAATTAGAGAAAACAAACAAGTATCAAATTACTTACATCATTTGAACTAACAAAATATACGGTGTCAAAAATAGATTGCCAATTTGAAAAACAAATTCCCTTTGTCAGTTTAATAACCAAATTAAAATATGCATGGGTCTCCAACAAAAGAAGCATATTAGTGTACTGGACCAGAGCGCTTAGAGCTTAGCGCTCGGTGGTCGGACCTCAGCATCTGCCATAGATAGGTCAGCTCGGATTTTGGGCCAAGTTGGTGGGCCATGTGATTGGCTTACAGACATGTGTATTAACCCTTTTTTGTATGTTTAACGTAACCCTTCCTGTGTAAGGCCTAGGCGGTCAACAAGGGATAGTAATGGACCTAGGAGTGCGCTTAGTGCGCATGAGGTCTAGTATAAGTAAAACGTTTTTTTTAAACCTAAGCCCATGTGTGCTAGGGCATGAAAAGTTTAGGTTGCATGTATGATACGTAGCGCCACGCTGAGGGCGCCTACAAAAACAGATTGGATCCCTGATGCTGGTACATGAGTTGGTACCCTGGTGGCTATTCTGTTATGCACTCCGTGGAGGAAAGATTTCGTTCTGTTGCAGCACCGTGAGAGTGTGCCCTTGAACAAAATATTTTCTTGTTGAGTAAGCTTTCAATTGAGATTATATTCTCGTGATAGAAAGTTGTTACAAGAGGTAAACGATAAAAGGGACTTGAGATCCCAGGTTAAGGTATGCTGTTTCTAAGACTGAAACTTGTTACTTCTTGATTCTTATAAGCCCTGTGCGGACTTGATCGTTGGAGTGCAATCATAAGGTAGGGCCCATCTGTTTCAACTTAGCAACGATCCCATACAACAAGACGCAGAACAGATTCCAGAAGAGACAAACGGAGCCAGAGCTTGTCATCAGAGTCAATCGACGAGTAGGTCAACTAGCAAGAACATTTGGCGCCCACCGTGGGACCCGATAAGACCAGGTCCCACCTATAGTTGTACTCAAGCTTTTAGGCGTGATGAGGAATACGAGGCAAGGTCCGCTAAGATATAAAGGGAGTGACAACCCCACCATACAACAACTTATGAAGACTATGAGTGCTCTCTAGGAGGCGGTAGCGGCATCCAGGGCTGACTAGGAGAGGCTCATGGTGGAGGTTCGAGCCGAGCAGGTGTTCAGGCAGAACAGTTCATGGCAGAACGAGATGCGTCACGGACGAATAGTGAGAAGTTCTGCAAAGCCAACAAGGAATTGCGTAAGGACTTACAGTAGCTGGGCGAACGCTCCACAGGGGAGCGAGGCGCAACTATTCAACCAAGGGCTCGCCCCAGGCCATTCTCACAAGCGATTATGAACGTTGTTATACTAGCCAGTTTCATAACGCCCAAGATTGTTTTTACAGGTGCAGAAGACCTGGAGGCCCATCTCACAACATTTAATGCTCAGATGATGATCTTGGGAGGAACGAATGTTATGCATTGCAAGATGTTTATGGGCACGCTCACAGGCACTACGCTACAATGGTTTGTTGGCCTCCCAGACGACCACATCACCTCGTTTGATCAATTTTCTGGATGGTTCAGGGAACAATTCATCGTCAACCAAGGTCAATCGTCTGTCCCTTTCGACCTCTTCGGTGTAAAGCAGAGACAGGGAGAACCTTTGAAGGATTTTTTGAATAGGTTTGGGGCATTCGTAGTAAAGCTCCAAACTTAGGAGGAGGCCTTGATGGTCCATGCCTTTAGGTAGGGGATCATGTCAGGGCCATTCAACGACTCACTGATCAGAAATCGGACAAGGACATTCACGGAGATCCGACGACGAGTTGTTGCCCACATCATCGTGGAAGAGGTTGTAACAGTAAAGCGCGGTAGCACGTACCTAGGGCAGGCCAAGCCCAAACAAGGCAGTCGAGCTCAACCAATGAGAGTACATGAAGTTGTGACTGAGAAGAGGTCAGACACACGACGAGCACCTTTTGCGCCAAGAAAGAGCCAACCCGGGTCGAACGCGAAAGACGACCTGCCTTTCTGACCCAAGTTTAGAATGATTTACAAGGAGCTGTTGTCTATGCCGGGTATGGCAGATAAGTTGAGATCGCCCCCGAAATCTAATAGGAATTTAGCGGTCTGGTGCAAGTTTCACAAAGTGTTCGGGCATGATGTGGGACACTGTATAGCCCTAGGCTACCAATCAGCAGGCTTGATAAAGGATGGGATTTTCAAAGAGTATCTAGAGGGGAGTTAGGAAGGGTCGAAGGAGGAGTTTCCTCCTGCGGACCAAGGGCACGAGGTACCTGTCCATGACAAGATCAATATTATCTCAGGAGGATTTTCAAGAGGGGGATTGTTCCGCCTACAAACGTAAGAAGTATGCGAGGGAGGTGATGACAGTAGAGGTGCGGGGGACTGACCAACCATTCGAGCCCGACCTTTGCTTTACAAAGGCTAATCTGGGAGACGTAGTTCCACACGAAGATGATCCAATAGTGATCTCGGTCGTCACTGTGGGAAGAAGAGTGCACAGGGTTCTCATTGACCAGGGGAGCTTGGCCGACGTAATGTTTTGGGTAACATTTAGTAAGTTGCAGTTGTCACCAGACTAGCTGAGACCATATGACGGCTGCTTGTTTGGTTTTGCTGGAGATTAGGTGGAGGTAAGGGGGCATGTGGAGTTGAGGACGACTTTCTCAGACGACACCTCATCTCACACAATCAGTATCAGGTATTTGGTTGTTAATGCAGTTTCGGCTTATAATATGCTTTTGGGAAGACCTTCCTTGAACAGGTTAGGCGCAGTGACCTTGACAAGGCACATGAAGATGAAGTTGCCCTCCCTTGAGGGAGGGGTAATTGTCATCAAGTCTGACCAGAAGACGACAAAGAAAATGCTATGAAAATAGCCTAAAAAACAAAAGGGGAATAAATTTGGTGAGGTTCAGAAGAAAAATATTAAAGGGAAGAAGTTCAAGCTCGGCTCATCACTGGGCCAGGAGATGCAAGATCAGATCGCTGAAGTGATAGCAAGATACTTGAACGCTTTTGCATGGACTGCCTCAGACATGCCCGAAATCGACCCTGATTTCTTGTGCCACAGACTCACTATGGACGAGAAGGTCAGACAAGTAATACAGAGGAGAAGGAAGTTCAATGAAAAGAGACGTCTGGTCATCAAGGAAGAGACACAAAAACTTTTGAGTGTTGGCCACATAAGGGAAATCCAATACCCTGAGTGGCTAGCAAATGTAGTGTTGGTAAAGAAGGCCAATGGAAAGTGGAGAATGTGTGTTGACTTCACGAACTTGAATAAAGCTTGTCCTAAGGACTCATAGTCGCTGCCCAACATTGATTCCTTGGTGGACAACGCTACAGGTTGCCGACTTCTGAGCTTTCTAGACGCATTTTCGAGGTACAATCAGATTCAAATGCACCCCTGTGATGAGAGCAAGACCGCGTTCATGACGGAACTTTCTAGCTATTGTTTTAAAGTTATTCCCTTTGGGCTGAAGAACGTCGATGCTACCTATCAGAGGTTGATGGATAGGATCCTCGCCCCCATGATAGGGCGAAATGTGCAAGCATATGTGGATGACATGGTCGTCACCTCGGAAGAGAAAGACCAGCACGTCACCGACTTGGAGGAGCTATTCACTACTATAGCTAAGTATGATCTGAAATTGAACCTAGAAAAGTGTGTATTTGGGGTAGAGGCAGGGAAGTTCCTAGGATTCCTGCTCAGTGAACGGGGGATAGAAGCGAAGCCGGACAAGTACGCAACAATCATAGGAATGAGGAGCCCTGCCACTATGAAGGAAGTGCAATAATTGACTGGACGGATGGCACCCTGTCCCGGTTCTTATCAGCAAGAGGAGATAAGGGGTACCCTTACTTCCAATGTTTGAAGAAGAATAGTCGCTTCACGTGGACTCGCGAATGTGAAGAGGCGTTCCTCAAGCTGAAGGAGTACTTGGCTAGCCCGCCTGTCCTTTTTAAGCCGCTACCAGGTACTCCCCTTCATCTCTACTTTGCAGTTACAAATCGAGCAATCAACTCGGTCATTGTGCAAGAACAAGATCAGGTTGAGAGGCCCATATACTTAGTGAGCAAGGTACGGTATCAGGCCATCGAGAAGGCAGCCTTGGCAGTAGTGTTCACAGCTCGGCAACTCCGTCACTACTTCCAAAGTTTCACTGTGATTTTTCATGACCGATCTTCCAATTCGTAAGGTCCTCTAGAAGCCCGATATAGCAGATGGTATGCTGGCAGTCGAGCTATTTGAGTTCGACGTACAGTACAAACCCATGGGGCCTGATAAGGGCCAGGTATATGCTGATTCCATGGTAGAGCTATCCTCAGAAGCCACCTAGGTAGACGGTGGAGAGTTTCAGTGGGTCATCTCCGTGGACGGATCCTCTAATCAGCAAGGTAGCGGTGCGAGAATCATTTTGGAGGGACCGAATGGACTGTTGATTGAGTAGGCCCTTAGATTCGCTTTTAAGGCCAAAAATAGCCAGGCTAAGTACGAAGCGTTGGTAGCTAGGATGTTGCTTGCCAAAGAGTTTGGCACTCAAAGTTTGCTGGTAAAAAGTGACTCACTGCTGGTAACCGGGTAGGTCACATGTGAGTACCAGGCCAAAGATCCACAAATGGCCTCGTACCTGAGGTATGTTAGGAATCTTTTTCCACGTTCGAACTTGTCCATGTCCCAAGGGAGCAGAATGCCCGAGCATACCTGCTGGCCAAAGTGGCAAGCTCAGGTAAAGGAGGTTGACAAAGGTCAGTTATCCAGGAGAACCAAAATTTCCCAGGACCACTACAGATGGAGCAGCAGAGGTCAACCATGTGGAAACCTTGGGGATCAGCTCGGTAAAAGGTAGGGGGCACCGATCAATGACGCAGGAGACGTTGAGGGGGCCCAAGATAAGCACTTAGGTCCTGTTGGGAGAAGAGTTGTTAGAGGTCTTACAACTTGCCGTGGAAGAGACCTGGATGACGCCATACTAGTACTACCTCGCTGATGGTATGCTTCTGGTAGAGCCCACAGAGGCAAGAGTGGTCAAGAGGAACACGGGAAGGTATACCCCGGTGGATGGAAAGCTGTTCCGACATGGCTACACTCATCCTATCCTCACTTGTGTAAGTGGGGATCAGTGTACTCGTATCATGGCAAAGCTCCATGAAGGCATTTGTGGGAGTCAAGTTGGAGGGCGAGCTCTCTCTTTGAAGGTCATTCGAGTTGGGTACTACTGGCCGACCATGAGGGAGGACTGCATGAGTTATGCACAACGGTGCGAACAATGTCAAAAGCACGCTGATTGGCATCATGCACCCCAGAGGAGTTGCGATTGATACATAGCCCCTAGCCTTTCCATACTTGGGGAATAGACATCTTAGGTCGATTTCCCCTGGCGATCCGCTAGATGAAGTACCTAGTGGTGGCCATTGAGTACTTCACCAAGTGGATAAAAGCCGAACCAGTTGCCCATATAACTGCCCACAAGGTTCAGCACTTCGTATGGAGGAACATCGTTTGTCATTTTGGGATTCCAAGACACTTGGTGTCTGAAACCGACACCCAATTTGCAAGTTAGCAGTTGTGCAATTTGTGCACATAGTTCAGAATCAAGCAGGTGTTCACCTCAGTAGAGCATCCTCAGACGAACGGTCAGGTCAATTCCTCCAATAGAGTCTTGCTCAGGGGCTTGAAGAGGAGGTTGAAGAAGGCTAAAGGGACCTGGCCAGAAGAGGTGCCTCTAATTTTGTGGGCCTACCACACTATTCCTCAATCCACCACGAAGGAAATGCCCTTCAGTTTGGTGTATGGGTCAGACGTCATGGTCCTTGTAGAGATCCAAGAGAGCTCGATTCCAAAACTTCGTGGTAGAAGAATCTAACGAAGGGAGGAAGGTGAACCTAGACATACTCGACGAGGTGCGAAAGCAAGCACGCGTCAAAGCTAAAGCTTTGAAGAGAGGGGTGGAGAAGAAGAAAAGGTCCAAGCTGAGATCTCGGCAGTTCCAGATCGCCAACTTAGTATTGCGAAAGGCTCACCCTTACCAATTGGAGAATAAGTTGTCTCCCAAATGGACTGACCCATTTCGCGTGGTAAAGGTGCTCAGAAACGGAGCCTACATACTCGAGACTCTGGAAGGTGGAGCCATACCCCGAACATGGAATGGGACTAACCTCAAGTTTTATTTCAGTTGATATGTTTTGTCAAATGTTTTATGAACAATTCAAATAATTAAGGGGACACTTTTTTTCCCTTACGAGAGTTTTTAATGAGGTCGCCCAATGAAAAGTTGTTCTTGAAAGGTGACTTGTCAGGATTCTTTTTTAACACACAATAAGGCGACTTGACCGATGAGTTATCTGAGTAAGCGCCACGTGTGCATGATTGATTTTTAAAACGAGGCGACCTATTCCCTTGGTAAGATTCCAAGCCTAGGTGACTCGACGCTCGTACAATTCAGATGGGGAAACTTTTTCTCAGTAAGATTCTAAGTCCGGGTACCCTGAATTGATTTAAGATTATTTGCCCGAAGGCAGGTAAGCTAACCTACCTTGGTGTTGAAAAGTAGACTTGGCGTGAAAGCCAACCCCAAGTCAGATACTCCAACCAAATTCATTAAAAAAAGTAGACACGGTGTGTGATCCGACACCCAAGTCAGATACTCTAAGCGCAAGAAGGTGTACCGTCCCGTCCCCAGGCGTTGACCAAGGTCAAAGTCAAATATATGGTGGGACCCATCAAGGGGCCCCAAGGAAGATAGTCAATGGGTTGACCGCTTGAGGGGTCGCCAGGTTGAGGCATCGATGGTGTGACCCCCCAATACCCACGGGTAGTAAAGACCGTGGAGGGAGCGACACCACAAGAGGCCACGGTATGGACGAGGAGGCCTCGGGCCCCGGTACCCCAGAACAGTGACAAGAAAAGAGAAAGGTGGCTTCAAAGCCATATTCCCAGTACCAGTAGGGAGTAACCTGACTCGTGAAGTATCCACGCCCCCTCTGGAGAATCCCTGGGACAGGTACAACCCAGGATAGGGCCACGCCCAGGGGTGAACCATGTGCGTGGTACAAGACGAAGGCAGATACATTCCCAGGGCGAGTGACTAGAGGATGGGGCGCATGAGTTAGCACCCAGAGAGTCACCCCCTTCGTGGAAGGCACTTTGATGAAGGAAGATTTACACGCTGAGATTTCCCTAAGCTGGGTTACAGCGTCGTAAGGCCTTCCACGTGGAGGTGCGCTTAAGTCAGAGGAAGCCACGTGGCAGCAAGCACATAAAGCCAAGGTATATAAGCTTTTCTGAAAGCTTAGTGAGGTACGTTTTACTCATTTCACACAAACTCTAGTTACTTGCTCGCTTACTCGTTGTATGCACAAGTGATTAGAGAGAGAGAAAAGTTAGTTACGAGTTAGTTACACACCTTCAGAGCATTCAGTTACGGTGCTCCGATACGGAGGTGTTTGATGTTTCTTGCTTACTGACTTGATCGTCGGAGTGAAAACGGCCACGAGGGCGCCCCTTTGTTCACTTCATTTCAGGTGCTCACGGCGGAGGAAGGCGGAGATCTGAGTTGAAGACGAAGGAGTCCCAGTTCGCGAGTTAAAGCCACGCACGAAGATTTTCTCGGTCAACCGGCAGGAACATTTGGCACCCACCGTGGGGCCAATCTAAAACATCAGTCCCACCGCAAGTGTTCAGTTCTTCAGTCGCAGTGTTCGAGTTAGTTTCTTCAAGATTTCTCCAAGATCCACCGTTCTTTGTCAAGATTATGCAGTTTTCGCCGATCGTTTTCGGTCCAGTTCAAGTTTTCGTTACTCGTTGTTGAAGTTCAGTGCAGTTCACCGTTCATCGCGGAGTTTGTTTGATTTCCACCTGTGTTCGAGGTTCGCTACAGTTTGCTGAAGATCCATCATTGTTCGTGGTTTGCTTGTAGTTTCCTCTTCCACCGATCATTTCTCGTTGCGGCTCAGTTTTCACCAGTTAATCGTCAGTCCAGTTCAAGTTCCCACCGTTTTCTTCATTTTCTTGGAGTTTCAACCGTTCGTTCTTCAGTTTCACCGAGAGTTCACCGTTCGTACGCGTTTTCGTTCGATTCCACCAGAGAGTTTGTCAGAACCGCCGTAATAGTTGGAAGGATTTTAAGAAACCGCTGAAGATGAGGACAACGAGACAAAGTTCGACGCGCGCTGAGAGCGAAGACATGACCATGCAACAGGTCATGGACATGATGCAAGGCTTGCAAGAAGCCATTGGAGCATCGAAGGTTGAGCAAGAACGCATGCAGGCGGATCTCACGACGTCGCAGGCGAGAAATGAAGAGCTCTGCCATACGAATGAGGAGTTGCGCCGCGGGATGCGCAACAACTCAGGGCTACGTGATGCAGATGAACACGAGTGTTTCACTCCACCAAGGGAGTTCTCTACGCCGTTCTTGCATTCAATTCTGGAGGCGGTGATCCCTAACACGTTCGTGGGACCTAAGGTGACTTTCACGGGAATGAAGGACCCTGAAGCACATCTCACTGCGTTCCACACGCAGATGATGTTGGTAGGCGGCTCCGACGCCGTAAGATGCAAGCTCTTCATGAGCACGTTAACTGGGATGGCCATGGATTGGTTTATCAGCCTCCCAAATGGCCACATCACCTCTTTCGCGCAGCTTTCACAGCTGTTCAGGGAGCAGTACCTAGCAAACAGGGCTCCGCCACTAGTTTCGTACGACCTGTTTGACGTAAAGCAGTATCAAGGTGAAACCTTGAAGGAATACATCAATCGCTTTGGGGCGCAAGTGGTGAAGGTTGGCACCACAGAGGAGCCTATGATTGTCTACGCTTTCAGGAAGGGAATGTGCCCTGGACCTTTCTGTGAGTCAATCATACGAAGTCGCCCCAAAACCTTTGCTGAGATCAGGCGTCGCGCTGTGGAACACATCGCCACCGAGGGCGAGGTGTGGGAGAAGCGCACAACTATTGCACCCGCACGCCCAAGAGCACTGTCGTGCGCACAACCCGCTCGGGTTAACGAGGCTACGACAGGAAGAAAGAGCCAGGACAGGAAGCGCCCGTACGAGGCGAGGAGGCCCTAGGCTAGGGGTCGAGCAGAGGGTAACAGGCCGGCGAGGGAAGGGAATAGGCCATTGAGGCACAATTTCGTGGTGGAGCTGAAGGATCTTATTGTCGTGCCCAACATAGCTGACACGCTGAGGCCACCAGTGAGGTGCTGGGACCTCACAAAGACTCGTGGTGTGAGTTCCACGAGGCGTTTGGGCACCACATCAACAACTGCTTGGCGTTGGGCCATCAGTTGGATGAGCTGGTGAAGAATAGGTTTTTGAAGGATTACCTTGCAGGGTCTGCTAGGACCGCCGCCCTAACGGTACCAGAAGAGGATCAGGCGCATGAAATGTCGATCCACGGAGAAGTACACACCATCTCCAGTGGCTTCTCTGGAGGAGGACCCACTGCCTCTCAGTGCAAGAGGTATGTGAGGGTAGTAAATTCAGTTGCTGAGGAGAGTTCGGAAGATCCGTGAGAGTCGGACCTCGTGTTCACGAGGGCTGACCTACGTGATGTGGTGCCTCATGACAATGACCCCGTGGTCATTTCGGTCGTCACCACTGGAAGAAAGGTGCACCGAGTTCTTGTCGACCAAGGCAGTTCTGCAGACGTCATGTTCTGGTCGACCTTCAACAAGCTGCAGTTGTCCCTTGACCTGTTGAGGCCCTACACTGGATGCTTGTATGGGTTCGCAGGGGACCAAGTTGAGGTATGTGGCTACCTGGAGCTGAGGACGACGTTTACTGATGGAACGGCGTCGCGAACCGAGAGCATTCGATACTTAGTCGTGAATGCCAATTCAGCCTACAACATCTTGTTGGGAAGGCCAGCGCTGAATAGGCTAAGAGCAGTGTCCTCCACGCGCCACATGAAGATGAAGTTGCCAGATCTTAGTGGCAGGGTGATTGTGATCAAATCAGATCAAGAGGAAGCCCGAAAATGCTATGAAAATAGCTTAAAGACAAAGAGGGGCGTGGTCATGGTGATTGAACGCCCGCCCGTCTCAGATACGCCAATGGAAGTAGAACCCTTGGAAGAGGCGATGCCCGCGGGGTCGACGCCTGTCGAGGCCTCACCCGCGGAGGAGACGCCTAGGGAAGACGCGCACGTAGAAGAAACACATGGGGAGGCCTCGCCAATGGAAGGGGTATCCGAGGGGGCCTCACCTATGGAGGAAGTATCGAAGGAGGCCTCGCCTGAAGTTCTCGATGAGGCGACGCCTATAAGAGAAGACCGCAGAAGCGAGTCTCGCGCAGAGAGCGTGCGAGATAGGCAACCCCAACCAGTAGACAATGTGGTCGAAAGGCAAATTGGTGGCAAGGTATTCAAGTTGGGGCGATTGTTGAGCCAGGAAGAGCAAGATGAAATGGCGGCGGTAATCTCGCGCCACCTAGACGCAATCGCATGGTCCGCATCGGACATGCCAGGCATCGACTCAGATTTTCTGTGCCACCACCTCGCCATGGACCCCAAGGTCCGTCCTGTGCGGCAGAGGAGGAGGAAGTTCAACGAGGAGAGGCGCCTCGTCGTGCAGGAGGAAACGAAGAAATTGTTGAGCGTTGGACACATCAGGGAGATCCAGTACCCTGAGTGGCCGGCCAATGTTGTGTTGGTAAAGAAGACAAATGGAAACTGGAGAATGTGCGTCGACTTCACGGATCTGAACAAGGTGTGCCCCAAAGACTCGCATCCATTGCCCAGCATCGATGCGTTGGTGGACAGCGCCTCAGGCTGCAAGATGCTGAGTTTCTTGGACGCGTTTTCGGGGTACAATCAGATTAAGATGCATCCACGCGATGAGAGCAAAACGACGTTCATGACCGAGACGTGCAGCTACTGCTACAAGGTCATGCCGTTTGGACTGAAGAACGCAGGCGCCACCTACCAGAGACTGATGGATAGGGTCCTCGCACCTATGCTGGGAAGAAATGTGCAGGCCTATGTTGATGATATGGTGGTGACCTCCCAAGAAAGAGGGCGACACACAGCTGATCTGGAAGAGTTGATCGCCATGATAGCCAAGTACCACCTCAAGCTAAACCCAGAGAAGTGCGTTTTTGGGATCGAGGCGGAAAAGTTCTTGGGGTTCATGCTCACAGAGCGGGGGATCGAGGCGAACCCCGACAAATGTGCAGCAATTATAGCCATGCGAAGCCCAGCCTCGATGAAGGAAGTGCAGCAGTTAACGGGGCGCATGGCGGCACTGTCAAGGTTTCTGTCGGCTGGTGGAGATAAAGGCCACCCATATTTTCAGTGCCTGAAGAGGAACAGCCGTTTCGTGTGGACAGAAGAATGCGAAACAACCTTCCTCAAGCTTAAAGAATACTTGGAGACACCTCCTGTGCTGTGCAAGCCGCGGGCAGGCGAGCCCCTCCGCTTGTACTTTGCAGTAACGGAGTGGGCCATCAGCTCCGTGCTGGTTTAAGAGCAAGATCAGGTGCAGAGGTCCATCTACTTCGTAAGCAAAGCCTTGCAAGGCCCAAAGATGAGATACCAGTCACTGGAGAAGGCGGCTTTGGCAGTGGTATTCTCAGCCCGGAGGCTCCCTCACTATTTTCATAGTTTTACTGTGGTAGTGATGACAGACCTCCCCATTCAGAAGGTACTGCAGAAGCTAAACGTCGCTGGGAGAATTGTTCGCTGGGCTGTGGAGTTTTCAGAGTTTGATATAGTTTACGAACCCAGAGGATCCATCAAGGGACAAGTCTACGCAGACTTTGTCGCAGAGCTATCCCCGGGGGGCGTCCCCCAGGAAGTAGAGTTGGGTTCACAGTGGATGCTTTCAGTGGATGGATCGTCCAATCAGCAGGGAAGCGGTGTCGAGATAGTCTTGGAGGGGCCCAATGGGGTGTTAATTGAGCAAGCCCTACGGTTCGCCTTCAAGGCAAGCAACAATCAGGCTGAGTACGAGGCGTTAATTGCAGGAATGCTCTTAGCCAAGGAGATTGGTGTGCAAAGTCTCTTGGCGAAGAGTGACTCCCAGTTGGTCACAGGGCAGGTGACCGGGGAGTACCAAGCAAAGGACCCACAAATGGCTGTGTATCTGAAGTACGTCGAAGTGTTGAAGGGAGCTTTCGCCGCTTTTGAGCTGGTGCATGTCCCAAGAGAGCAGAATGCCAGAGTTGACCTGCTCGCCAAGCTGGCCAGCTCAGGCAAGGGGGGAAGGCAGAGGACAGTCATCTAGGAGACCCTCAAGGCGACGCGAAAGTTTGTGGCAGATAATAGGGTGGACGTCCTCCACATTAGTACTTCGAGAGGAAATTCGAGGAGTCATCGGTCGTTGATCCAGGACACGGCGAGGGCACCCCGCGTCAGTGCTTATGCTGCCTCGCCCGAAGAAGAGAATCGTGCACAGGTGTGTGCTTTAGAAGAAGGCGATACATGGATGATGCCTTATAGGCGACATATTGCAGATGGGATCCTCCCAGCGGAGCCTGTTGAGGGCAAGAGGATAAAGAGAAACTCCACAAGGTACGTCCTCCTCGATGGAGTGCTTTTTAGGCATGGGTTCACGCATCCTATTCTGAGATGTATGAGTGGCAACGAGTGTACGAGGATCATGTCAGAGCTTCACGAGGGGATTTGTGGAAGCCACGTAGGGGTAAGATCGTTAGCTTCCAAGGTGGTTCGCGCAGGGTTTTATTGGCCGTCGGTGAGGGAAGATTGTGTGAGATACGCCCAGTGGTGTAAGCAGTGTCAGATGCATGCTGATTGGCACAAGGCGCCCCCAGAAGAGCTGAGGTCGATTTATAGCCCGTGGCCCTTCCACACGTGGGGAATCGACATTCTGGGGCCCTTCCCCTTGGCGATAAGGCAGATGAAGTACTTGATGGTCGCCATCGAGTACTTCACGAAGTGAATAGAGGCAGAACCAGTGGCACAAATCACTACACATAAGGTACAACACTTCGTTTGGAAGAATATTGTATGCCATTTCAGTGTGCCGAGGCGTCTCATCTCAGACAATGGCACTCAGTTTGCCAGCCTGCAAATGAGTAAGTTGTGCACAAAAGTAGGCATCAAGCAGGTATTCACATCTGTTGAACATCCCCAGACGAACGGACAGGTGGAGTCCGCGAACAAAATTTTGTTGAGGGGATTGAAGCGAAGACTGGAGAAAGCTAAAGGGGCGTGGGCAGAAGAAGTACCAAGGATCGTGTGGGCTTACCACACCACGCCTCAATCTTCCACCATGGAAACGCCGTTCAGCTTGGTATATGGGTCAGACGCCATGATCCCGGTGGAGATTCACGAGAGCTCGCCCCGTTTTCAAAGCTTTGTGGCAGAGGAGTTCAACGAGGAAAGAAAGGTGAATCTGGACCTGTTGGACGAGGCCAGAGAAGAGACAAGAAGAAAGGTTGAAGCTGTGAAGAGAAAAGTGGAGCATCAGTACAGCTCTAAGGTGAAGCTGCGACAGTTCCAAGTAGCTGTCCTGGTGATGCGGAAGGCTCATCCTTACAAGTTGGAGAACAAGTTGTCTCCCAAGTGGACTGGACCCTTCAGAGTGACCAAAGCCAAGGGGAATGGTTCGTACAAGCTCGAGACTCTGGAAGGGGGCCCCATCCCACGCAGCTGGAACGCAGCCAATTTAAAGTTTTATTTCAGTTGAAAACATTATGTAGCACACAGTTTTGAAGGGGACACTCTTTTTCCCTCTCAGGGGTTTTTTAGCGAGGTAACCCAAGTAAAAAAAGAAGTTCAAGAATGCCTTGTCTCATTTTCCTTTGCCTCTTTCTTATAATAGTAAGGAAACGCTTTGGGCGTCGCCAGGTGTAGACGTCGACAAGTGTGGGCAAGGATGCCAAAACGCGCAAACTGGTTTGGACGTGTCGCCACCCCAAAAGGAGCGGCGGGAGCACACTTTCCGAGTGTGGGCGACACGTTAGCAAGGTACGTAAAGTAAAGTTAAAAAATCCGGGCGTTTAGTCCCTGGGCAGGGGTTAACGGATTCCTTCGGGACGCCCCCTCCCCGGGTGAGAAAGGCTAGCCCCAGTGTCCGGTGTTTAGACACCTCGCAAGGGAATGGCGGGGGGTGTTTCCTTCGAGCGTGGGCGTCGGGCAGTAAGGAAGTTTGGAGCAGTGTAGAGCCAAGTGACTTGGTGCAGAGACACGTCATGTAGCACACCAGGGATGATATGACACTGCTATTAGCATGCCTCTCCTCGGGCATGGGCACCAAGAACACTGATCGCCTTGGTGTTTTTAGACACTCTGGGGATGAAACGGCGCTGCCTTCAGGCAGGCCTCTCCTCGGGCGTGGGCACCAAGTGCACAAAAGATAAGGGCTAGTGGCCTTGGTGTTTAGACACACCGGGGACGATACGGAGCTGCTGTAGCAGGCCTCTCCTCGGGCGTGGGCACCACAGTGCAACTTTGTCCCAAGTGTTTAGACACGCTGAGGACACCCAGAGTAGGTCTCTCCTCGAGCGTGGACACCCAGTACAGGTAAGTGGGCTTCAGCCAAGATAAGTCCTCCTTGCCCTCGAGCGATGTCGAGGCCATGGAAGAGCTAAGTCCTCCCTCGCCCTCGAGCGACATCGAGGCCATAGAAGAGATCAGACTTCCTTCATCTTAAGCGATGACGAGGTCGCAGGCACCTTTGGCAGTAAGTACCTCAAGGCCTAAGAAGCGTAAAGTAAGGATCAAGTCGAAATTTCTACAAGTGAAAGAGACAAAAGAAATTTGAAGAGCAAAGCAAAGGCGTAGATCAGAGCAGGAAAGGGCGAGGGCGAATAAAAGCATGAACGCAAGTTATCAAGATAAAGCAGAAAAGAATACACAAAGAGGATGAAGCCAGAACGATCAATTATATTCAAAGGCGTGTAGCAGAAAATGTTCACTACAGTTACAAAGTCAAGTCAAAACAGCTATACATATACATGAAGTGTTTATCAAAGTTACATAACAAGGCTATTCCTCTGGAGCCTCCAAAGGCACGATCCTTCCATCGACTACTTCGTTGAAGAGGTTGCACTCTGAGACGTTGATACCTGGGTTCACGCAGGTCGCTTGGGTAAGGTCTTCAGCGAACCCATCAGCAAATGCAGTTGCAGCCTCTTGGACCAGCTTCTCTTCAGTTGCCTTGAAGTTTTCAGCTTGCAGGGCCAGTTCTTCGCTTCTGATGGCAGAGGTGTTGACCAGTGCCGCCCGCAGCTCAGTTTCAACTTTTTCAAGGTCCTTCACCTTAGCCTCAAGGAGCTCGCACTCTTTGGTCTTGGCCTCGAGCGCAGTTTTGGTTTTGCTCAGCACCGCCTCAGTTTTACCCAGTTTCTGCTCGCGGTCGACGCATTGGTCATCAAGTTTTTTCGTTCTGACCTCAGAAACTTGGGCAACATCTTTTAGGTCCGCAATTTCTACACAAAGAGGCACCACCTGCCCCAAAAGCTCGGCGTAGGTTTGCCCAACTTCGTGTAGTCTCTTGCTGATGGCGTCTTTGGATTTTTGTGCCTCCCTCAAGGAGTCCTTGTAGGCCTCCTCTTGGCAGCCCCAACGACGTGCCAAGGTCTCCTTCTCCTCTTTCAGCAAGGCGTTCTCCTTCTCTAGAGCTTGAAGTGTTGAGGCTTCGACCACTTTGGTTTTAGCTTGGGCGCGCCAGGTGTTGGCACAGACAATGAAGGCACCCATATAGTGGTTCATGCCTTCCTTCTTGGGCCCTTCAGTTTGGCTGCTTGAAGACATTTTTTCCAGGTAGCCCCTCAGCGTTTCTTGGATTGGTAGGGGAAGCTCTGGTGCAGAGGCAGGTTGAGCGGCTTCGGTTTTGACCCCGCCCTCCAATGCCATTGGTTGTGTAGGAGGGGTGGCACTTGGAAAGTGCTCCCTAAAGGACTCAGTCCCATGGGAAGAGGAAGAGGTGGAGGTAGCAGTATGAGGGGCAGCCGGGGTAGTCCTCCTTCTTTTAAAGACTTGCCTTTCAGCAGAATCTTCCTCGTCTTCTGAAGGAACCACCACCACCCCTTTTCCTTTGTCAAGGGGGGCTGGTGCAGCAGAAGACTCGGCCAGGGCAAGGGGCATGGCCGCTATGGGAGGTGGTGAGCTTAGGGTGCGAATTGGAGAGGGAAGGCTTTGTGAAGATGGGGGTTGAGGTAGGTTCTGGAAGGGGGGGGGGGGGGGGTTGGGGGAGGGGGTCAGGTGTTTGGGGGGGGGAGGGGGGGGGGGGGGGTGGGGGAGGGGGGGGGTGGGGGGGGGGGGGGGGGGGGGGAGGGGGGAGTTTGGAGAAGTAGCTACGGTCTTGGAGGATGGAAGGGTGGAATCCCCCACCCCCTTGGAAGCAGCCTCGCCCTTGGACTTCAAGGCTTGGGCGAGTTTCCATCTTCTGCTCTTATCCATTTTTGAATCTACACCTAGAAGACAAACAAAGCAAAGGTTAGTCATAAGCTAAAGTATCACATGAAGAAAACAGATAAGTTCACACAGTTAAGGCAAACAGAGACAGAAAACAAACAATTAAGGCTAAGAGAGTGATTGTTGTACTTATGTATTGGATGAGGCCTTCAGCGTCGTATTCACGACTTATCAGAGTAGAGGTGTCGAGGACCCCCCACACTGGCCAGAATCTGGCAAACCTATCGATCAATCGAGGGCAGCTCGTCTAAGGATCTGGGTTTGGTCAGCTTGACTTCCTTCACCCACAACAAAGGAAAGCCATCCAAGGCGGCACGATCGTACTCAAAGCAGCACACCTTGAAGAATTTCCCCCTCTAGCCTTTGTAAGATTGCTGGAATAGGGAGAGGATGACCCTTCCTGCGATGCCGCTGAAGCTCGCCCATAAGCTCTTCCCTTGCTTCTTCACCTCGAAGAAGTGAAGGAAGATGTGGACGGAGGGAGGTTGCCCAAAGTACCCGCAGAGGATCCCGAAGGCTTTGACGAAAGCCTAGCTGTTGGGATGACGCTGAGCAGGGGCAACGTTAATCTCTGTGAGAAGCTCCCTCTCGAACCCAGAAAAAGGTAAGCGCATTCCAATGCGCTTGAGGACTGTTTGGTAGAAGTAGAAGAAGGGTACCCCGTTGTTGGACCTCTCATCCCCACAGACAGGCTCGTTTGGAGTGCAGGGAAGCACAACTATGTCGTTGTCATGCCTCCTAGCAAAGGCACGATGCTCGTAGACGCTTGGCCCGCTAATATGATCCCTTAAATCCTTCATGGAGGTCAGGCTTGAGCACTCATCGAGCAACTCATCGGAGGCCCAGGGGTAAAGGGCTTTGTAGTTGATCCTTGGGGGTGGAGGATTGGACGTCGTTTTAGTACGCGCCATTGAGGAAAGCTGAAGAATGAAGAAGAGAAAAGGTTTAGCAAAGGGAGGTTAAGGCGAAAAGGGGAAGAAACCCTAAGAAAAACCCTACCCACGCGAGGAATCGAGAAAGGGAAAAACAGAGAAATGGGGAAGAAGAGCACGAATACGACAAAAATAAATAGGCCCAGGCAGTTATATCAGTACAAAAATTAAAGGGGATAGCCATCGAAGGAGAAAAATCATACCTTTTGAGTATCTGGTTTGATGGAGATTGGAAGTGCAAAGAAGAGAGCAAAGATTGCAGAGAAAGCTTGGGAAGATGAACATTAGAAGGGATGTGAAGAGTGATGAAACAGTGCTTTGGAGCGCGCGTTTCCGAAAGGTATAACGTTAACTTGAGGAGCGCGAGAGTTGTTAAGTTGTGGCCGTGTGATTGGGCCACGTGTCAAGAGATTAAGGTATGACTTAAAGTGTCACGTCACCAGCGTAGAAAGTGTCATGTCAAACTGGGCAGAGAATGTCACGTCATCAGAACGCCACGTGGACGTTAGGGCGAGGCCTTAGTCTTTTCGCTGAAAACAGTTGTCAGCTCAAGACTGGGGGGCTTGTGTACCGTCCCGTCCCCGGGCGTTGACCAAGGTCAAAGTCAAATATATGGTGGGACCCAGGTTGAGGTGCGCTTAAGTCAGAGGAAGCCACGTGGCAGCAAGCACTGAAACTCAAGGTATATAAGCTTTTCTGAAAGTTTAGTGAGGTACGTTTTACTCATTTCACACAAACTCTAGTTACTTGCTCGCTTACTCGTTGTACGCACAAGTGATTAGAGAGAGAGAAAAGTTAGTTATGAGTTAGTTACACACCTTCAGAGAATTCAGTTACGGTGCTCCGATACGGAGGTGTTTGATGTTTCTTGCTTGCTGACTTGATCGTCGGAGTGCAAACAGTCACGATGGCGCCCCTTTGTTCACTTCATTTCAGGTGCTCACGGCGGAGGAAGGCGGAGATCTGAGTTGAAGACGAAGGAGTCCCAGTTCGCGAGTGAAAGCCACGTACGAAGATTTTCTCGGTCAACCGGCAGGAACAAAAGGTATGAAAGAAATTGTATCCTTGGGAAGATTCCAAGTTCAGGCGTCCTGAATTTGTGATGGTTTAATGCCAGGTAAGGTGACTTGACTTGGTGAGGTACCCGAGCAGGTGTTCTGAGTGGATTGTTTCAAGTAAAGTGACCTATTCTTGGTAAGATTCCAAGTCTAGGTGTTCTGAAGTTCATGGTGATTCATATGGGACGAATTTTACTCAGTAATATTCTGAGCTCAGTTGCCCAGAATCATAGTTAGCCATAACTAAAATTGTTTGGCTTAAGTCGGTTAGTGGACCTGTCTCAATAATGATGGAAGAGGGCCAAGCACCACTTAAAACGAAGGCCAAACACAAAGACATATAGGGCCAACTACAAGGGCAATGGCCAAGAGGCTTGATGAGGATTGGGACACTGCCACTGATGGCAAAGAAACTTACCCTTACATGTTCCAAGAGGTCCAAAATCAAGCGTAGCATAGTCTTTAAATTCTTGTCAAGTAGTATAGGAATTTTCTTTTGTAAAATTGTTTAAATTGTTCAGTGCAATATGATGTTCTTGAGTCATTTTATTTTCTGAATCTATATGTTTTGTCTAGTCATGTAATTCCAAGAATGTCAACAAATCTTAGTAGTACTTTTCTTGATTCATTTGTTTCTTGTTTT
>Ga0123342_1002896_pt1 | contig 28144 bp, 10 predicted proteins | sample Turbeawhitnodule_FD_89960 | JGI IMG/M metagenome (GOLD analysis project Ga0123342, IMG submission 89960) | Root nodule microbial communities of legume samples collected from Mexico - Turtle bean Mexico white nodule | ecosystem: Host-associated > Plants > Roots > Nodule | place: Mexico: Nepantla... | reverse complement strand
ATCATCCATATAGAAAAGGTTGTCACAACAAGCTTAATCAATTTAACCAAAGGACTACCATCACTCTTAATAAAAGAAAGAAGATCATCCTTATTAGAGAAATGAGAAGTAAGAAAAATCTGTTGAACCCAACTCCAAATATGTAATGCATTAGAACATTCAAAAAATAGATGTTGAATAGATTTTTCATGCTTTTCACACAAAGCGTACACATAGAACATATATGCAAACCCTTATTCTGAAATTTTTTCCAAAATACTTGTTATTGTTCAAATAAGTTTTTGAATGATCATATCCAAAAGTTATTTATTAGTTATGAATTTGCATATTCGATAGGTAAAGATTGTTGCTGTGTGTTTTTATTTTTACGTAGCATTGTGAATTTATACATGGAAATTTACGGAGAGATTGATGTGTAGGAGGATCACAACAACCAACAATGTCTTCTCCTGTGTAACACTTTTTTTTCTTTAGTCAATAGCTCCTTCTCTTTGTTGTCGTTGTGCTCAACGGAGATGAATACCTGAGTGAAGTGTGCCTCAATAAACCAAAGAAGAGTTCTAAATCAGTAAGGGTAAAAGCAACTTTTTCATGTGCATCAATAAGGGCAAAGGAAACTTTTCATCTACATATGTTGGGTGCATATCTAAGTTGTTATGGTACATGGAGAATCGGCCTGCAGCACAGATGCGAAATTCAATAAAAAAAAATGAAGAGAGAAAAAATTTGTTACTTTATAATTAAAGTAATTTTTTTATTAATTTAATCTAAGTATGGACTACATTTGCAACTTGGCATTAGAAGATTAGATTTGTAAAAAGTTTTCATAATTATGTATTAGTACTTGATAATGTAAATTTCTTTTACATTGTTGATTAATCACTTATCGTAGTATTTTTAAATATTTTTTATAAAAATTAATAAATTTAATATACCATCTATTTCCATTTGAACCACAATGTTAAAAATATTTGAGCATTATACATAAATTTGTACCAAATTGTAACGGAAGAAAAAAAAATATTTATTAAAATGAAATAATTTTAAAACTATATTGAACCACATTAATTTTGTAATTTAATACATGTCGCATGTAGTGTTGTGAAATTCATATTTTCCAAAATCTTTACATCATCAATAAATGAACCTTTTCTTTAAAAAATAAACTTTATTAGAAAAAAAATACCAATTACAAAGAGTTTAATATAATAATAACGTGACATGTACTTTTATATAAATGTTTCATATATGGGTATATTTTTTAATTTATATATACATATACATTTCTTATACTCTCTCAATATAAGTTCAATTAAGTAAGAGACTATATCAGAATTTTAACATCCTAATATGTTAAAACTTGAGATATGATTTATGAAGAATAAAGTTGGTAACTTTACTGAGAAGATTTGTAAAATCTATTGTTCTTATCAAGTACAAAATTTCATTGCACTCATCTCATTCTAATTATAATGTATATTTAACGAGATATTCTTTAAACTATTTTAATAGTTAGACATTCTTTACACTCGTTTTATATTTATTTAGTATAAAAAAAATCATTATACATGTTCTTACAAAGATTTAGAAATTATCTCTCTTCAAGCATAATGCGTTGACTTTTCGGATTGGACTATGGGTTGGACTCTTCTTATTTCATGCTTAAGATTGGACTTAAGGTTGGCAAGCTTCTTAAGTTGGACTAGATCAACTGGACCTTTCGATTTCTCCTCTCACGGTTGGGTGTATGTACCTGCAAAGCGTTCCAATGCCAAAGTCAAAATTAGTTTAATATGATTATCAGATAAAAATCATTATATTTACCTCTTAAATCGATGTCCTATTTATAGTGTTTTCATACTTGATCCATAACCTATTTGAACTTTTCTTTTTGTACCTAATATTATTTTAAATACACACCTATTATTTTGGGTGTAATCATTATGAACTTTCCTACAAACTTTCCTACAGTAACTTATCATTATGGACTTTTTATATATATATATATATATATATATATATATATTATATTTAACTTTCGGATCCATCTTTCAGTTTCACCTTTCGATTTGACTTTTCGGTCAAACCTTTCTACCTAACAGTACACTACGTATTAATCTCATATAAATGTATTTTTATAGAAAGTAACTTTTAAATTATAAAATCCAAATAAAATGAAATAAGAATTATTATATTTTTAAGGATGCAATAACAAATATACAGAACTTAAGAAAGAATTTGGCCCAAGTTACATTGGACTAAGCCCATATATAACTTCAAAGTTCAGAAAGCAAATTCTTCTTGCAACATATAATTTCAATCTGTAACGGATTTGTTATTAAAATGAGAGAAATATTTCTGTGAAAATGACGAAAATGACCATATATAAAATGAGGATGTGAATAAAAATATTTTTATTTGGGTTTCTGGAATATATTTTTAATTTTGATTTTTTTTTCTAAAATGTATTTCTATATTTTGTGTTCTGAATTTTTTAAAATATTTTATTACAGATTTACTTTTTAGAATAAGATTTTAATTTTAGAATTTCTGATTTTTAAATCCAAAATTAAGGTAATTTTAAAAAATTTGAAAGACGATAAGATGAAAACTAAAATTGATATAATGCATGGCGAAGTTTTCTCATTATGATGATGTAAAACGTACATTCGAAGTCATAACTATCCTGCAATATTATGTTGCACGGTAATTATTGGTATTCGTGGACAACAACAACTCTCATGCCACTATTTAAATAACGAAAACGATATATGCAAAGAGCTGCAAAAAAATCGTCTCTGAACAAAAGCTATATATGAAAAAGATGTTAAAATTCCTTTCCTAAGATAACAGTCTTAGACATCTACAAAATTCACGCAAATAAAGTATTCATATCTCCCAATTTAAATAAAGTAAAGTCAGAATATTTAATTAGTTAAGTTGGAAAGTTTATAAATAATTTTTTTAACTATTTTAACTTTATTTTATAAAAGTCATCATCATTTTAAAATTACTATTTTTTATTTTCTTCAAGTTTCTGACTGATTCCCTTTTTTCGAGATTTAAATTTGTTGTTGAAATGGTAGTATACAAAAAATGATAATCAATTAAAATTTGGTTTATAGTAATTTTTTTTGGAAGATTGTAAGTGTAAGAATATGAATATGTGTTTGTATGTGAAGTTTGATGGACAAAATAAACTTATGTTAATTTATAATTGTAGTTATACTTTAAATTTGATAAATGGATTTTTTTTAGCATATTTGAGGTTCTTTTCTTAATAATACAAAAAAAATTATTAAATAAAAAAAATTAAAGATAAAAAATAACTAGTTATAATATTGATTGTATTAAATATTATTTTAGAGATTAAAAATTATTGATATATAAATTAATTTCTATTATTAATAAAATTTATAAATTAGTTTTTATTTATTTTTATTTAATAATTTCTTTTATTAATAAAAGTTTTGAAATGATTTTTTTTGGAAAAACATCTTATATGATAGGAATTGAAATATTATGTGATAAACTATAAAAATAGTTGAGATTATTTTGGAAAACTTATATTAAAAAATAAAAAAATATAAATTCTAGAGATATATAATATGATAAATTATTTTGCTAGAAATATTGTGCCAATTAGAAATAGAAATAAATCCAATCTTATGTAATCTTCAAAGAATAACATAGACTAAAAACAAATGGAATCAATTCCATATGGTTAATCCAATTTATATATATATATATACCAAATATTAGTTTTGAAGATGAAATATTTAAAAATAACTTGTAATTGATTATTAGAAAGTTTTAAAAAAATTAACAAGAAAGCAAGGAATTTATGCTCGTGTATGGAATTTGAATTCGTAGTATTTTTTGAAGCTACAGTTCAAGCATTCTTATTGCAACATTTGATTTAGGGCTTAGAGTAATTGCTTCCATTGCCAAGTCACTAAATTCCCAGAACAATAAATACTTAAAAAATGACATAAGACATATGGAGTTAGCAAAAGTATGTTAACACAGAAGTTATAAAACAAAGAGTAGGTATGAAGCATATTAAAACATATTTCTTATTATTCACTAGGGTTCCAACTAAAGACATATTTAATGAGCATATAAATTGGATGAGTCTTACCTGTGTTTGTTGTTTATAATTATGAGCTTCTAAATCTAACTAATTGTATCTAGTTATGTGCATTATGGGTTTTTTTAATCAAAATTATGTAATTTACTTTTGTATTTATCATGAAAAAAAATGTTATAAGTTCAAGTAACTTATATCTTATTGGCATGATTATGTTTCAAAGAAGTTTCTTGATGCAACATGACTTTAGATCGGAAAAAAAACGTTGAAAAGTCGTGTTATGGTAAGATAATTTTGATGTAGAATGTGATTAACTGAAGTCGTGTAATTTGATTAAGAGGATTATGATTTATTTAAAGTTGATTTTGATGTAGAATATGATTAATTAAAGTCGTGTAATTTGATTAAGTGAATTATGATTTATTTAAAGTCGTATAGACGTGGTACAACTTCAGTGAAAAATAATAATAATAATTGAACTCATGCATAAATGTAACGATTTGAATTATATTTGTTTTGCACTTTCGCATTACTTATTCAAATGAAATTTGCAATTAGAATGTTAAACAAGTGTCTCACAAAATTTGGCTATTCATAAATAAGTTGTACAATAACTTTAAGTTGAAAATATGGTTTGAAATGAAAGAGTAAAAGGGTATAAAAGAGATAACATGAGTTGACATCAAATTTGATTTTTAAGTCTGTAATTTATCGAGTGTTTTTTTTTTTTGTCGTGACTTTTTAATCTACCAAAGCTATTATTTAACTAGTTTTCACATATAACAAAAAAATCATCACAAAGTTATGATAATGTTATAATTTAACCAGTTTGCACACGGAACAAAGATTCTACACAAAATTACTTGCACAACATGTGAGTGAATGAATGCATGAAATGAAGAAAAATGTATGAAGGTATACTTAAAGATCATCAGTACTGCAAACTCTTCTAAATTGAGCATCATGGGAGTCGATCAATTTGGCAAAGAGAGCAAAAAGAGGGTGGTGGGTGCCATTGTTGTTGTAGTTGAAGGAATTACTACTTACACTCCTCTGCATAAAGTTGGGAGTGGCCACAGAAGAGGGAGACCCACCATATCCATTGTTATAGTTATTACTACTGTAATAGCAATAATTGGTGTTAAAGTTGTTGACTTGGGAGAGGGTGTCAATTTGAGTGAGTTGAAGGAGGAGAGAAGAAGGTGAAGGAAAGGGTGATGTAGCAGTAGAATGTTACAATATGGTGAAATGAAAGGATTTGGGCAATAAGAAAAGTTACAATATCTTATATGATAAGTAAATTTAATAGTATATAAGTAAGTAAATTTTTTATCTTATAATTCGATTTTATAAGATTAAATTAGATTTAAAATTCATTTTTTAATATGATATTAAAATTATTTAAAATCTATCGTAGCAAGAGTTTGTTGAATTTATCATCAACCTACCTGATGTTGGACTATATATTTATAAATATACAGTCTCACATATGAATTTGATAGTCTTCGCATGAGAAAATGTATTGAAAATCCTAAATCGAATGGATAAAAACATTTTATAATATATATGTGTTTCATTTAAACAATTGTGAACTAAGCAAAGTGTAACATTAAAAAATTTCACTGAAGTAATCGTGTGGTGTAACATGATTTCATTACAAAGACAAAAATAAATTAAGTTGTGAATCAAAGTTGTTTCCTAACAACACGACTTCAATTAGCTACATTTTATCCCAAAATTATCTTACTATAACACAATTTTTTTATAACTTAAGATTGTATTACACCATGACAAATTCTTTAAAACAAAATCATGTAACGAGACCCAACGCACCAGACTTATAATTACAAAAACAAACTACACCATTTTTGGTGAAAAAAACGCATTATGATTATACCATGGATATTCTAGAAACATTTATGGTAGGAAGAAATAAATCTACGCAGGTATAAGGATATCCTTTTAGTATAAGAAAGGAAAATGTTGTTTTGGGAATTAATTCGTGAACATCCTAAGTCACATTTATGTTTTATTATATGAATGCTTCTATATCATGTGGTTTTCTGAAATTTCAGACCACGTGAAGAATCTTACAAATTAAATATATTAGTTAAATTATCTTAACTTTCTTGTAACCTATTATTTAAAGTCAAATGCTAATAATAAAAAATCAACCTTATCCATTTGATAATGATACTTAATGGATATTAAAATGAATTTTTCCAACAAATGACACATTCGTGTGTATGTTCAAAGAACATTTATTCCACTTATTTATTTTGTAAAAAAAATAGAATTTACTTGATAGAAAGAGTATGTATAATTTTCAAAATCTTTATATTAATAAACAATTTTGTAAAAATTTATATAATCGTTTATAGATTTAATTATGACATAAAAATTGTAAATAAATAAAAATTATAATTAAAGATAAAAAGAACAATTTTTCTTGCAACTTATAATTATAATTTTACCTTGTAAATGAAACAATTTATTTATAAGGTTCTGCGCCATTATTCCGTGGGAACATGGGCCCTAAGCTTCTGAAGCGTCTGAGTCCTTGCTGCAAAGAGCAGAACAGAAATATGGTGACAGTAATTAAGTTTTGCGTTAAATGATGCAACCACGTACACAGTCTTGGTATGACCGTTGTAGTAGAATCCAATGTAACCACAACATATTTATTTATAATTATTATGGGCTACTTTTAATTTTTTTTAATAAGTGTTTATAAAAATATAGATTAGAATAAATTATTTGTATCAATTAAAAGGATATTATTGTTTAAAAAAGGTTAAACGTATAAATTACATTTTCCTTTTATTTTTCTTATGAACCATTTTGCTCTCTTTTTTTTGGAATGAAGAATCTTAATTATTACAAAAGAGTGATGATGTATAAATAAATCTATATTTCATGCACTTTATCAATATTTATTCTTTACTTTCTCCTTTATTTTTAACATATTATATTGACATTTTTCTCTTTAAATATTGAATAGAGTTTTTTCTGTTATATACTGAAGAGAAATTGATATTCACCAACTTTTTTCCTATAAAAAAAATATCATATGAAAATGGAGATAAAGTTGTTAACAAATTGAAGGTCATGCCTAACTTTACAAACAAGAGACGTTTGATTAAAAGAAGTTTTTATGTTTGAAAATTATGATTTCTATAAATTAGGATTGTCGGAAATAATTAAAATACACTTTATTGATAGTAAATATTTGTGAAAATATTCATTAAGTTTCAGAAAATAAAAAATACAGTACTGTCTTTATTAAAAATTATTTATCATATTGAATTTAATAAGAATAATATAGCATTTTATTATAATAAAAAAAATTCAACTAGATAAAACTATATTTTTATTACGTATACGTTTTGTATTTCATTGAACATTATTTATTTTTACCAATGAGAAATGTACCGTTCTCGGGCGTTGACAAAAGTCAAAGTCAACATATGGTGGGACCCTTCAAGGGGGCCAAGGGAAGAAAGTCAATAGGTTGACCGTTTAAGGCGTCGCCAGGTGTAGGCGTTGCCAGGTTAAGGCGTCGACCGTGCCACCCCCCGATATCTATGGGTAGGAAAGACCGGGGAAGGGGCGACACCTCGAGAGGCCTTAGTACCTCAGGACAATAACAAAGAGAAGAGAAAGGTGGCTTCAAGGTCATAGTTATAGTACCAGTAGGGGTAACCTGACTCGTGAAGTACCCACGCCACTGCTCGGAGACCCTGGGACAGATACGACCCATGAGAGGGTCACGCCCAGGGGAGAACCACGTGCATGGTACGAGAGAATGGTAGATACACTGTCAGGGCGAGTGACTAGAGGTTGGGGCGCATGAGTTGGCACCCAGAAGTCACCTCCTTGCGCCAGATACACTTCGAGAAAGGAGGACTTACACGATGGATTATCCCTAAGTTGGGTTACGACGCTATAAGGCTCTCCACTGATAATAACGATAAGTCAGAAGAACACGTGGCAGTAATCACTAGAACATCAATGTTTTCCTGAAAGTTCGCTAAGGTACGCATTGATTTCGTTTACGTTTCGAACGCTTTAAAGCACTTTAAATGCTTTAAATACTTTAAATATTTTAAACGTTTTAAACGCGTTGAACGTTTTTATACGTTTTAAATGCACTTTAAGACGCTTTAAATGCTGAAGGCGTTTAAAAGGGGCTTTAGATGTTTGAGACAGAATTCAGGTTTTGACATAGTTGCCGCAGTTTTACACACAAAAAAACCCTAGTTGTTTTGCCCGCGCACCCACTGTACGCACATGCAATTAGCAATTAGGGAAGAAAGCGCACTAGTTACTCAGTTATTTTGACCACCTTCAGAGCATCTTTCACGGTGTTCCGATACGGAGGTGTGTCCCTTTGATGTTTCTCGCTAGCTGACTTGATCGTCGGAGTGCAAACGGTCGTGAGGGCGCCCCTTTGTCCACTTCTTTTCAAGTACTCACAGACGGAGCAGAAAGAAGGTGTCATAGCTCGTGAGGACAAGCCACGCACAAAGACGACCCTGATCAACCGGCGGGAACAAGAAATATTTTATCATCCACTCTTTTTTTTAATATAAGACATAATTTTAAAAAACGGGATAACTATTTTTATAAATATTTTGTAGTTTTATGAAAAAATAAATTTGCTTTCCTTATTTCTTTTTATTAAATACTATAAACATGTATTGTTTATTATTAATAAATAATCAAAAGAAAAAAATCATTAATAATAAAAGAAAATTTAGTATATTGATAATATTATTTAAAATTTTAATAAATTAATTGAGTTAATATATTTAATTATATTAAAGCTATTTGTATTAAGCATTAGAATAATATTAATGAAATAAATTTAAGTTCTAACATTAAATATGCCACCTACCAATGGCTTATCCTTGAATATATTACATTGTTAAATCTACTGGCAATGGAGTGGATGGGACTGGATTTGATTATTTTATTTTTATCTTTAAAGAAAAAAATTATTTTCATTTCGATGACGTACTCGCGCTCGTACATGTTTTTGATTTGTAATTAGATATTTTATAACAAAATATTAAACTAAATATAATATTATCGAATATTTAATGTTAAAACAACAGTATTTAATGTTAATATTAATATTAAATATTAAAAAATAAAAAATTATATAATATTAAATAAAAATTAAATATGTATTGGTATGGACCAAAGGGTCAACACCATGACTCGGTTCCCACAACGGGACCAACTAAATGACTATGCGTCCGTACTGGCCGACCGAATCCCTCGGTCCATTAACGCTCAAATCAAGGTCAGTAAAACTAAATTACCATTAAAAATTATGTAATACGTCCCTAAATACGACCTACTTTACTAATTCGATCCAATAAGGTAAACTCATTAAAATAATATAAATAACGCATATTCAAAAAAACAAGGTATGTCATTAATGATTGTACTTTGACAATTGAGTGTCAAATGTCATTTGCTGACTTGAGCGTCGGATTGCCTTCCGCAGGTACCCTCATTCGGCATTCTTCTCGGAGACTGAGTGACCAAGCGGCTGAGACTTGAAAGAGTAGTACGGAGGCGAGAGGAGTAAGTTGAAGTGTAAGCTGACCGACCAATAAGAAGAAGAAAAACGAAGTCAATCAACAGTTATCTAGATTTTATCTCCTTAACAGAAACAAAATAATTATAAAAAATAAAAATAATCAAATATATAAATTATAAATAAGTTATAAAACTAAAGAATACTAATAAGTTTTTTTTGTTAATAATAGATTTAAGAAGACTCATTGTTGATAGTAGATTTAAAAAAACTCATGCAAGTCTGTCCTTCTATAATATGTTATATATAAAATTTAATTTTTACAATATATTTCAAATAATCTTTCTCTTTTAAATAATAGGAAAAAGAAATTAACTAAAGCTTTCGAGGTTATACTTGAGGACAGTGATATTGAAAACACCTCCGTGTTGCTGTTGGAGCGTCTTTTGTTGTTGCTGACGGAGCATCTGCTGGAGCCTTGAGTGTGTTGGGCCATTAGTAAACGCTTACTGCACGTTCGCTTTCTATTTGTATGGCCTTTCTTCCTTCTTTCGTATCTGTATGCAAATAATAAATCTCATGTTTTTTTTTGTTTTTTCTTCGCTTTGTCTTTATTTTCATGTTTTCTTTTTGTCGTTTTCACAATACTGTTAGGTGTGTTTGTTTTCAAGTAAGTCTAAGGACGGAAGAGATGGTTTTTTTGTGAGTAGAAAAATATATAGGAGAAAGTAGAAATTGAGTCGGGTCTTGAATTTAGTTTTGGGATCAAATCCCATTTTGATAAATAATAAGAATTATTTTTAGGATATTATAAATACAATTAACAATAAATTTTCTAGAAAAAATATGTTTTTTATTATTGTATTTTTTTTTTTGTCAAAAATAATTTTAAGCTTATTCTTTCAATTTAACGAAGACTTTATTCTCTTTCACTAGTTTTATCGAAGGAAGAAGCATAGAACTGAAAAAAAATCATATATTTAAAAAATTAGAAGACTGATTTCATCAGTTTAAAAATACGTAGCCTGAAATTAAGTTTTGATAGAAAATGTAAAGATCATAAACACAACTTTTTCTATTATTTATCATGAAACTACTACCAATATATTCTCTCACTTTAATTTTTAGACATTATTTGTAATAAAAAAATATTTTATTTGTTAATTTCTTAATCAATACCAGCAACATGTTTGGTCAATGGTACTTGATGATATGTTAAAGTATGTGAGTTTTGTAAACAAGTTATTAGAGTGGAAACAACCTGGACTCACACCTTTCTGTTGACTACTGGGGTCCACAAGTCCACATTATCAATCAATTATTATCAAAATCGCCATTAATGTTAAAGCTAAGAATAATAAAGTTTTGACAGAAGAATGGTATGAGTAAAGCCAAAGGCTTTGGTCATATGAAGCAATTATCCATAATTAGTTGATTATGCCCCACTAATAACCACTCCTTTGGCTTTGGTTCTTGTTCATAATCATTTTTTTTCATTTCACATTCTCACAATAATATCAACACCAATATTTGGATTCTATATTTTCTCTTATTTTTTTTACTACTATACTTTTAAATTAAATCCATTTTACTCATTTTAATATATTGAAATAATTTAACATATTTAAAATATCAAAATCAATATAATTTGGTAATAAAAAACAGTAAAAATAAATAAAATTCCAATTACTACCTTATAAGTATTGCATATTTTATTTGATAAAAGTTTTAAGATAATAGCTAACAAAATGAAAGTATTTTTTTATAGAAAAATGTTTAGACTTCAAATAAAGTCATCTATTAATAGTGATGTCAACCACACTTCTTTATTTAGCAACGTAACTGAGATAGTGTTAAGCGTGTGATGGTTCAGGAGAAGAGACAAGGACCTGCTATCTTCCGGTCCGTTGGATGAAAGCAAGATCAGATCACCTAATACAGTGGAAGTTTATTTTATCTGTTTAATTAACAGTGATACTGACAATGTTCTACACGAAGGATCAATTAAGAATTTTTGGTAGTGTAGTTTTTAAGATCATTGTAGCAAAGATTAAATTTGTTATATTTAAATTTTTATTGACTAATAAAAATATTGTGTTATATTGTTAATACTATTTATGTTTTTTTTTTATAAATAATTATTTTCTAAGCATATCGATATATTTATATATTTTACCAATTATTCTTCACATAATTTGATTCTGCATATATAAATAAGAAAATCTGATACTGAACCCAAGAAAATGTCATGAACTGAATACAACCAATGAACCACGAACCTTGCACACGTAGAAGTCTGCAGAGCTCGAGATTCTCATGAACAGTATGAGTCAGGCATCTTCAAGTTTCTTTTACTATAATTATTACATGTCATCTTTTATTTTTCATTTACCAGATCTCTTTGATTTATTATTTTTTACCTTCTACATATATAGTTTTTTTTTATATATTTCTATAGTTGTCTATTTTTTTTTTCAAATAAATACACGGAATACAATACTTTTCATAAAATTCAAAATTCTTATTTTATTATGTAGACTTTAAATGGAGATAACTAAACATGGGTCAGGTAATGTTATACGTCTCTTTTTTCCTCTCCTTTTTTCTTCCTTTATTTTTTTAAAGTTTTTTTTTATAGTTAATTTTTTCATAGGAGTTAGGTATTTGTTAGAGATTTTATATAAATTAGAAATAAAAATATTTTAAAGTGTATAAGTGAATCCTGTAAGTGAATTTTATAAAATTAATAAGTAATATTCTCTTAACTATTTATTAAATGTACACATATTTTTACTATATAACTGTTATTTCAAACTCAATTATTTCCAATAAAAGATACTACCTAATAAAAAAAGTTACCTACAATAAAAATATTATTATTTTTATAATTATTATTTTATACATTTAATAATATTTTGTATTTTGATAATTATTATAATAATATATATATATATATAATTTTTTATTTTTCGTTATCATAAGAAAAAAAAGTAAATACGCGGTCCATGTTTCTACTAGTAATAGTAATATAAATAATAAAAGTAAAAATATTAAAATAATTTAAATTAGTTTAATATTTTAAAATACATTTAAATTACAGAAATAAATAATAAAAACATTAAAATAATAAATAAAATAAATTAATTTAACATTTTATTGATATTTATGTTTTATATTGTAATCAGATAAATAATAAAATTTAGAAATAAATAAATTATTTACATTTTTAACTTAATTTATCTTAATATATTTTATTTTGAAATATAACTTTTCATTTATTAATTTTTTATTTTAATTTAAAAATTTAATTTAAAATTTAATTTAACTCTAATTAATATTTTTTTTATATAAAATTTATTTTACAAATTATTTTTTCTCTTTCTCTCAATTCAAATAATTAAATTATATATTCTCTTTTCTTTTATCTCTTTATTTTTTTCACACTCTCCCTCCACTTCAAACAAAACATTATGATATATACAATCTACACAGATTAAATTGGGTTACATGCATCTCTAGTGATATTTTTTTAAATTATTATTATATTATTGTTCTTTTTTTTGGTCTTAAAAACATTTGACAGTAAAATTCAATATTTGTTTTTCTATGTGAAAATTTGAAAACAATTTGTTTGTTTTATATTTCTGAAAGAGAATAGACATACATTTTCATGCTTGCCCCTTTTCTTATTTGGGATTAACCTTTCAGATTGTAAAATGTGTGTTTCATATATTAAAACCATGTGAAAATATAACATAAAAATGTAATTTCATATTATATATGGTAAAATAAATGCCAAAATGTGAAACTGAATATCATTAACAAATCAAGTATTAAATAAATCAATATAAGTCTTAAATAAACAAAAATATATTTTAAGTTTTAAATAAGTACCAGTAAATGTCAAAAGTGACAATTAAACTAACATGATAAATGAATCAAAATAATATCAGTGGTTTAAAATTTATTTACCATGTTTGTTTTTCAGTTGAAGTGACAATTAAACTAACATGATAAAACATCATTTATTAATATTATATAAAGAGACATATGAAATTGGTTGATGAAAATGAAAAAAACAATTAATCATAATTTTATTTATTTTTAAAGTAATAATTAAAATACCAAACTTGGCAAACTAAATCAATATAATCCATTTTTTGTCAAGTGTTTTGATTTATACTTAGAAAAAAGTATACAGATAAACTGAAACATTTATAATTGATTTGTATTTTTTCCTTTTAAACCAAAATAGATATACTTATTTATTTATTTATTTATTATTATTATGATGATGGTTGTTAGTCTATTACGACTTAGGTTATTATTATTACTATTGTTAATTGTTACTATCATTATACTTAAATATACCTTTAGTTGTTATATTTAGATTATGTTTGATTTTGGTAGCATTCATTCTAAAAATGTTTAGGAAGAAAAGTTTGGATAGAAAGATTAAAATATACTTTTAAAAACTAGGAACTAAAAAATTAATTTTAATTAGGACCAAAGCATATTTATCACAGAAATAAAACTATATTTACATCTCAATTTTAAATTAAAATCTATATTATGATTATTTTTTAATAGTCAAACTTTCATGCAGTGATAGATAATAATATCATGTTTAAGTCGATTTTAATTATAAACAAAAATAAAAATTTATAATAAATTAAATTTATTTAATTTATAAACTGTTGTATTTAAGATGAGGTCGGTTAAAACGTTTTAACCAGTTTTTTTTTAAAAATTTTTGTGAATTAATGTTTCCACCTATCAATAATACTTCAACATTCAAATAAATAATAAAATTAAATTTTGTGTATATAATTTATAAATTTTCATGAATTTAATATTTGACACTGATTTTTTTAAATTTTAATGTCGTACATAATAGTATCATAGTATCATGTTATAAAATATGAATATTATGTATATAAATCAGATATTAATGTAATAAAAATATTTATATAATATAATAAAAACATTATATGACAACGTATTAATAAAATTAGGATATTATATACATGATCAAATATATTATATAATAATATATTTAAAAAAATCGAGATATCATACTCTAAAATCAAATTACATAAAAATTAAATTTATTAATTTGTACGTTAATAATTGATTTTCATAACATATTTATCTAAATTAACATTATTATTAATAATAATTAAGAAGAAAATTCGTTAATAATATTTTTAGAAATATAGGTTAATTTTACTTAGTTATAAACCGTATTGTGATTTGGGTTCAGATGAAACCCATCTGAATTGGACAAGATCGATATATCTGAATTTGGACCGTACATAAACTAATTTATGGATTTTAAAAAATAATTTTTAAGTCGTTTAGGAGTTAATTTGAATTTGTAAAGAATAAATATTTTGACAATTTTTTTTATAAAGAAAAGATATTATTTAACCAAATTAACCGTATAAGTAGTAGTTGAATACTGGGTGGGGATATGATGTTGCAAGAACACGTGTATCTGAAACTTCTCGTCTTTTGTTACTAATTTTGCCCACATATAAAAGTATCCCAGTCCTCGACTCCCGTGTTGGCAGATCCAATAAAAGCACCAAGCCGACACTTTTCTCTCTCTTCTTCTCTCTTATTTTTCTGTCATTTTCTCTTCACTCCCCTTTCTTGTCACTTCTTCCCCTTTTTCCTCCTTCACCAAACACCCTCTCTCACTCTACAAAGAAAGCTGAGCTGGTTGTGGGTGTTATGGTCGCTTCACACTCTCACTCCTCCACTCTCCACTGCTCAAAGATCACACATCATCTGCACCCTTCTAACTCTTCATGTCTCTAACTTCAACCTTCAAACACTGCTCCTCACCTAACTCATTCTTCTTTCCTCGCCTCTCACTCAACTCCTCCACACCATACTGCAGTTCAGTTAATGCCCTGTTAACTTTTTGGATCATCCATTCCATGCACAACCTCAAACTTTGTTCATAGAGGTGAGAAACCTCCCAACACACCCTTTTTTAGACATGACAATATAAATATATGTATATGTATTACACACACAGACACATATATAGCACAAAACCTCTGCTTTTCTTCTTATTTTCTAAAACTTTTGGTTTACAATAAAATAGTTTTTAGTTTGTTCTCTTAGTGGAAAAGGGGGAAACAATATTTTTCTCGTGATTTTCAGCTACTTGCGAATTATTTGTGGGCAGATATGGTTTAGGACTTATGTTTGGTTATGTTTGTATGAACAGAAAACTGTGATGGATTTATGTTTCATGGAATGTACTAATTTGTATATTATGATTGTAAGTTTCTGGCTGAACACTAGCGAGTACATAACGAGGTTACTAATAATATTTCCCTTGTGATTAAGTTTTATGCTCTGCAGTCATGTTGTGACCATATACTCTCACAAAGTTTAATTTAATTTCTTTGGTGAATATTCTTGATATACAGTGTCTTGATGGAGATCATGCAGCTATTCATATAATAGTAATCAAACAAAACCTTGACTTCGTGTAGGCTTCTCCCTGTTAAAGCTTGTAGTATTATGGATCAAAAAACGTGGCTTTGGAGGAAAAAATCCTCAGAAAAGACCATTATAGCAGCTGACAACACGGATCTCACTTCAAAAGAAAATGAGGAGGTGATTTAGCTGTTTTGAGCATTAATGATTCGATTCTGGTCAATATCATGATTAATGGCTTCTTGCAAGTTGCAACCTTGTCTTTTCGTCATTTGTCTTACTCCTATTTAGAGTATTAAATCAATACTTCATGAATTAACCTTGTATTCTTATTAATAGGAATGATAATCTAGATTTTTTGTCCTGTGCATTTTGTTCTGAATTATTATGATTATAAAGTTATTTCTCCAACGCAAAGCCCACCACATAACTGCAGCGACTAAAGGCAACTCACTAAAGGAGAGGATTTGGATAATCCATGAATTGACTTTATTAGTTGTAACTTGTAAGGATGCTTATCGAATCTATTCCTGATCTAAGCCAAAGCTCTTTTGTATGAGGGCAGTCACGCAGCGATTGAAGAATGTCTTTAAAAGGGCAGAACATCAGGGACAGCCAGCAGAGATAGCTAAGTTACACTGAAACCTTTAGCATTAGTAGGGAGGGCCAAATAAAGGATCTGCCAGAAGAAGAAACGAAATTTTGAAATATGCCATAACCTGTGCCAAATTGGATTTGGATAATTTTGTATTTTTGGCATAAGCACAAAATAGGCAGATGCTGATGAATATATATCAGAAGCATGTCCATCCGTACTTTGAGGATTAGTTGTAATTGTAATGTCGGCAATAATTTGGATAGTAGAGTTAGGAAGTCCACTGAAGTCCCAATTTCCTTCCTTCCAAATATCAGCAATATGACCAAAATGGTCTTGGTTAGCTAATTGGCCCATCCTTGTCCAATCATCAAAGAACAAAGCTGGTGCCCCAGACCCTAGTTTAGAAATAAATCCCTGACATGGATATCAAAAAGCCTTGAGAATACTCCTCCAGAAATAAGAGCCATTCCTTCGTAGAAAAAATAAAAGCTTAGTCTATTGGAGATCTCACACCGACTAGAGATATGATAGAATAATAATATATTGGTAGATGCAAACTTCACCTTACTAAGTGGATTTTATAGGGTTGAATTAAACTTAAATTCCATTTTCTTAAGATGGTAGTAGAACATATTAGAGTCTATCCCTCTGTGAGATTTGTTGGGTATATCGTGCAAGTACTCTCTATTTTAAGGTGTTAGAGATCTCATCTAAATTAGAGATAAGACCATCACTTTGATCCAAGGCTTATCCTCCAAGTAATAAGTTGCAAAATGGGTTTTCTTAGAAGACAAATATTGACCAACCGGGATTCCCTCATTCCTAAGTGATCATGCATTTTTGGCTCAAAGATCTCCTTCCCAACCCCTATGTACACGGTCTTTAGACCAAAGGAAATTTCTGCAAAGTTTTTGCTTTATTTATTGAAATAAATGATAGTTTGTCTTATTTAACCTTTTTTCTATTTCAGGTACAGGCACTTGTAGCTGATAAAGAGGAATTAGTGAAGGACTTGAAAAGATTAAATAACAAGCTTGATTCAGCACTTTCTGACTGTAATGCAAAAAATGAGCTGGCGAACAAACAAACAAAAGTTGCACAAGAAGCAATGGCAGGTAGCATTTTTAATATCTGTGTGTATTCATTTTCATTACATTGAAATGTCGGACATGAAAAGCAGATAAATAGCGGCTTATTTAAAGTGTTTTTTGGTGTAATTTTATGAATCTCTGGTAAATTCTTGCTTTTGAAGGTTTGAAGAAGGCAGAAGCTGAAGTGTTGTCTATGAAGCAAGATCTGGATGAAGCTTTGCAGCAGCGAATAATTTATGAAGAGAGGGTAGCTCATTTGGATGGAGCTCTCAAGGAATGTATGCAGCAGTTACGATTTGTTCGAGAAGAACAAGAGCAAAGGATTCATGATGCTGTGATGAAGGCTTCAAAAGAATTTGAAAAAGAGCGCAAAGTTTTGGAGGAGCAGTTATCCGAGACAAGTAAAAGGATTGCAAAAGCTGAGATTGATAATTCTCATCTTAATAAATCCATATTTGCAAGAGAAAATCTGATTCAAGATCTGAAAAGACAGTTGACTCAAGCTGAGGCAGATCATAGTGCACTCATGAGTAGATTAGAGTGCACTGAGAAAGATAATACCTCTCTGACATATGAGGTTCGTGTGCTTGAGAAGGAACTTGAGATCCGAAATGAGGAGAGGGAATTTAGTCGCCGGTCAGCTGATGCTTCTCACAAGCATCAGTTAGAGAGTATAAAAAAAATTGCCAAGTTAGAATCAGAATGTCAGAAGCTGCGTCTTCTGGTTCGGAAGCGGTTACCAGGTCCTGCTGCCCTGGCAAAAATGAAAAGTGAAGTTGAAATGTTAGGACGGGATTCATTTGAAATAAGGAGGAGCAAATTGAGTTCAACCAGTTTAGTGGTTGAATCTTCAGTTGACACTTCTCCTGAGACTCCCATAAAAAGAATCAATACTTTGACCGAGCTGTTATGTGCTGTGGAAGAAGAAAACAAGGTTTTAAAAGAATCCCTCAGTAGGAAAATGAATGAGCTTCAATTCTCAAGAGTAATGCTTTCTCGCACAGCCTCCAAACTTTTGCATCTTGAGTCGCAGACTGAAGAACCATCTAAAGGCCATGTAACTGTGGAACAACATAGAAGTAACCTTGCATCACAGGAGTTCTGTTTGGGTTCATTGTCTGATGCTGGCAGTGATGACAAGGCTAGCTGTGCGGAGTCCTGGGCTTCTGCATTGATTTCAGAATTAGATCACTTTAGAAGTGGAAAGCAAAAGGAACCATTGTCTTGCAAAAGTGTTGGAGCTTCAGACATAAATCTTATGGATGACTTTGTTGAAATGGAAAAATTAGCAGTGGTCTCTGTTGAAAAAGCCATTCAAATTCCATCTGCTTCCTTGAATGCTGTTAATGATATCAAGTGCTTCTCAGAGACGGGGACAAAGGAGAGCACTCCTGAAGGTAAGGAGATCATTCCAGTGCCTGATCACATGTTGTCCAGGACAAGCCAGACCACCCCGGAAGTAGTAGGTATGGAAATCATTCCAGTGTCTGATCACATTTCAGACCTCTCAAAGTCAAATAAGAACACTTGTTCCATTGACATATTTGCGGGCATTGTTCCTGGTTGGCTTCAGGATGTAGTAAAAATGGTCCTGGAACAAAACCATGTTACTCACAAAGGCCCTGATGATATACTTCATGATATTAGAGTAGCTTTGAGGCATGTGAACAATTCTGATCTGTGTGACTTTGATTCAAGCAGAGGCTCGGTTCATATTGACACACAAAATCCTCCCCAATGTATTCATTGCATCTCATGTTCAGATAGTTCTTTGGTGGTTAATCCATCCGGTGGTGAAAATAATGCTGACATCTTGTCAATAAAGAGAATCGAATCACAATCTCAGGAAGATCTGAGTAAATCAATTGGAAAGATAATTGAAATTGTTGAAAGAATCAGCCTGCCAGCTGTGGATTATGATAGTTCAGATCCCTTGCACAAAGGAGACAGGGATATTCTTTCCTACAAGAATCTAGGAATGCCAACAGGCTACATGGTTCGTGTTTTCCAGTGGAAAACATATGAACTCAGTAAAGTTATAGAGCAATTTCTACATGTGTGTTATGATTTACTGAGTGGCAAGACTGATTATGGAAATTTTGTGAAAGAACTAACAACAGCACTTGATTGGATTATGAACCACTGCTTTTCACTTCAGGATGTTTCTAGTATGAGGGATGCTATCAAGAAACAATTTGATTGGGATGAGACACGGAGTGAAGGTGAAATAGAGAATGAGCTGACAAGTCATTTGGCAGAGAAAGATAAGTTGCATCTTCCCAGAGAAAACTTGTCATCTTTGCCTCAAGTAACTACTACATATGGTCATGATCTTCAGAATGGAGAGATATATTATAATGGGAAAGAACTTGCAAATATTAAAGATAAATTAATCAGTGTTGAATCTCAAAAGGAAGTCTTGGAAAGGAAGCTTCAATCAGCTACTGATAGGATTGAATCCTTAATGAATCAAATCCAGGAATCAGAGAAAACTATTGACAGCTTGAGATTGGAGATACTATCCTTTAAAGAATCCAACGGAAATCTTGAGAATGAAATAAGAAATCAGAAACTGATAACTTCAAATTTCGATGCACAGCATACAGAAGCAGAATTAAAAGCGGCTCATAACAAGATTTTGGCTTTAGAATTGGAACTGGAGAATAAGAACAGCAGTTGTGAAGAATTAGAGGCCAAATGTCTTGAATTGCAGCTCCAGCTTGAAAGGTATGAATCGCCCTCATATATTTTTTCTGTTCAATATACTTTTTGAACGTAGGGTTTTTAATTTATAATTGTGGATTATTGTCACATGTCAAATTAATGTTCTCAGCATGTCAAAGGAGTGCTCAAAACATGATATTATTGACAAAGATAAGCCACTGCGTAATGTAAGTTCATCTCATTCCAGTCCTTTTCTTGTTGATTCGCAGTCAGATTACTTGTTCCTGTGTAATTTTTAAGAATATTTAATCAAGAGGAACCATGGTTCCTCTAAGAACAAAGTTAGCCCATTTAGTATTTGGAGTAACAAGACTTTAACTTACCTTTTAAATTACATCTGGAAATACCAATTTGGAGCACGTTAGATTTTCCCATCTATGATTTCATGTTCTATTATCAACTGGGTCTTCATACTTCCTGTATCCTTAGTATACTTCTAGATATGTGACTAGTGATACAATACAACACCTTGCCATGTTTCTTTTCAAAACATAATTATGGTTGAGTGATATGGTATGAAAATAGTAAACACCAGCTCTGTTCTACTATAATTTGTATGCCCCTCTAGACTTCATTCTAGAGTTAATAATCATATATTTTTTCTGTAGATTAGGCAGATTAAGTGTCTGGCTCCATATTTAAAGAAAGTAGTTTGTCTTCGCACTGTATGCTCGTTTTAGACCAAGTAATGTAGACCCAGGCAAATCACTCCCTCAATATTTTTTCTAGTTAAGTGAAGCAGTGATTCTGATTTTAAATAACTAGGTCAGTTTCTTTATGAAAACATCAAAGCATAGTTCGTTATCATTACAAGTGGGCCAAAGAAATGAAAATGAATCTCTAATGACGGTGTTTACAAAGTATCAACCGGAATGATAAAAATTGGAATAAAAAAGAATTATCTACCATGGAATATGACTAAGTAGCAATAAGTATTAATTTAACTACTCTTTAGTCCTAATTTACGTAAACTTCTCCATAGATAGGTGAAGAAACAGGGAGGTAAAATGAAATAAATTCTTCTCCTTAGTTTAAAAACTTAAAATCAATTTCTTCATCTTTTGAAGAAGATAGAACAAGAAAGCTAACAGAAAAATGATGGTGCACAAGTGCAACTTTATTTATGAGATAAACTTAATTCATTTACATCCTTTTGCTTCTCCTTCTAGTGTTTGTTGAAAACTTTACCTATCCAAGGTGGGTCTTATTCTTTGTATTATGAATTGATAACCTGTGCAAATTCAATTCTGTTGTGCTTGTGTTGGTATTGAGTTGAGGAGTGCGGATTAATCTTACAGGATTTGGAGATAACAGCGGCTTCAGAAAAGTTGGCAGAGTGTCAAGAAACTATCCTTAATCTTGGAAAGCAGTTGAAAGCAATGGCTGCACCAAAGGATGCATCTCTTTTTGACAGTGTTGTTGTTACCACCCAATTTAATACAATGACCAATAATGCAGCCCCCACCATGACCACCGCAGCTAATGCAGATCCAAGTCCTACTCATCCAAAGGTCATAAAAGTGAAAAATCGATCTCTACTTGATCAGATGCTAGCTGATGATACAGCCCAAGTTCCCAAAGCAAGTGATGGCAACTCCAACCTCATCGTTCCTGGCGTTATAGAGCCCCTAGAAAAGATTTTAGTTTTGAACGGTGTTAAGGGTCATGAAGACAGAAGGAGTGATAATTCTTTGGCCATTGTACCTGCTAAGAAATCAGGAAGTGGAAGTTTGTGGAGAAAGTTATTGAGGAGAAAGAAGAGAAGTGCCAGCATGAAAGCATCCTTCTAGTTGGACACATGAAATGTTCATACATAAAAGACTGTAGTGTTGTTCAATACAGTACTCTGCCATAAGAAGGAAATTATACTTCCTTTCGATATTTTATTAAAGGGAGTTGATTGGTGTTTGTGTGTTTTGCTTTTGAATACACGCATGAAAACTAACAACCTGAAGTTGTTCTTGCTGTGAGGCACCCACCTTACACGTTGCTACGGTGTTGTGAGAATTCCCTTTAAATGACAGTTACAAGTTTTGTCACATTGTACTCAATCGTGTCCTTAGTGTAAATTGATTATCAGTGAAACATGTTCGTCTGTAGTTTTTTTTTTTTTTTTTTTTATTTTTTAACTACCTCGATTCAACATTAAAAAGAATTTGCACTCGTATAAAATATTAATAAAAATTATCATTATAAAAGATGTTAGAATGCAGAATATAAAGTCAAAGTTGACAATGTTGAAGTTTAATTCTTTGGAAGAAACAATAATTGATTAGATTTTACTTACTTTTGGGTAAATTAGAGAAAGTCTTGGAACCAAAAAAAAGACGCACCGCCTGCTTGTGTTTTTCTAACTTGAGGAATTCGTATTGGAATTGGTTTTCTATTATCTGCAATGAGCATTCTGCCATTAAGGGATTAACCGGTCGACAAATGCATACGCCTGTTCTAGTTGAAAATGTTCCTTTTGGAGGCTTTAGAAATTGTTTTAGTTGGAAGAAGTCAATATTATTTATAGTTAGAATCTGTCCGGTGGCTATTAAGAAAAAGGAAAATTTATTACCTGGTGTTAATTGTTTACTGAAGATTGATTTAGGAAAAAATGTTTAAAGATCCCTAGACTCTATATAGTAAACCGTCTAACAGTTAAATAGCGTATGATGATATAAGATCGTCTTCATCATATCGTCTGTCTTTTCTTTTTAGTGTTTGTCTTTATAGCACCAGAGAGAATAAGATAATCTACCCTATATTATTTATAATTTTCTCGTTTGTCATCAAAGTGCGTGGGATTGACGTTTTGAACTCTTAAATGAAATACCATTCACCTATCTTCTCTAATCGTTTAGTTGACAGTTAATTTATGTATAAATAGGACAAACAGTTAGTTTATGTATAAATAGGATAAATCCTCATAATTAACCTAGAGTTGAGAGTCACTCAAATATAACTCTTGACTGTAATATTTGTTCATAGTGAAATTTGATTGTAGATTGAAATTAATAAACATTTCAATTCAACCATATTAAATTTCTTATGTATTTTATCCATTACTCTTTTTATTATTTAACTATTTTTGCGGGTTATTCATTATGATATTTGATATTTATTTTACGTTTTCCGTACTCTTCTCGAGATGGTGGAATAAAATCATGATTTTAGTTTTTAAGTTTGAGTTTTAATTTTTGTAAATTTGTATATTAAATGAGTTGAAAGTATTTTTTTTAATTTTTTATATCAGTAAATAATAAAATGAATAAAAATGATAGTTTAGAAGTATTTCAACCCGTATACAAAAATCAAGAATTACAATAACAAATAAAGAATGCAACTCAAATAATACCAAAAGCAGCACAATCCTAACTATTAACATGAACCCCACTAACTAGAGCTACAGTAACAAAGCCATAGTTACAAAGGATCCTAAAAACATAAAAACATAATTGTTGGTAGACTTAATTGAGGTGTTAACTACTGAGCAACAGTACAACATAAGAAAATTTGAGCATATGAGGCTTAATCTCCTTCCCCTGTCAACTCTGATTTCTATTTCTTGACCCTGCACCACCCCTAGAATCTTGCATTTCTGGTTCTTGCACGGTTGCAGAACTTTGCGGCAAGCTTAAGAATCTTCCTTCCTCTATGAAGTCCTCCATCCTTCCTCTTTTCCTTCAAGACACCTCTTCTACTCGCTGCTATTTCCTTTTGAAAGCTCCCTAGTTTTCTTGCAAACCGATTCTTCATCCTTACCACACATTCCCTTTCATGCTTATTTTCTTTTTGTTGCCCTTCTTATACTGCATACATACACATAAACCCTTGTGTAACACCATTCCAATACAAATTCTCAAACTAATTACACATAAACAATCACAACTAACCGAGTCAAACACACTACCGTACATCAACATAAATATCACAAGGAATATAAGCAGTTTAGAGGATATAGTACCCACTTAAAGTAGGTAAAACTAAAGAATTTAATCTTCCTCCTCATGACCAAGCCTCTAATTATGCTAAATTAAAAATTTCTTCAGAATCCACCACCCTTCCCTGAATTTTTTCTATCTTTGATAATGTATAAATTATGGATCACGAACTAAGTATGAGATAATATGAAACTAATTTTAATCTAATATTTTTAGAAATTTATGTATGTTCTTTTTCAGTTGAGTACTAATATATTGACATCGTCTAACGTAATACACATTTGATGTTGCAGACGTGACTATGACGTGACAGTGAGATTGCGTGACAAATTCAAAATAAGGTAGTAACGTGAATGAACAGTGAGGCGCAAGCTTTAAATTAGGGTTAAAAGAATATATTACACTGGTTCGTTGTAACAACCGGTGTAATATATTATTTTTTTACTCAGAACATATTACATCGGTTAAACCATCTAACCGGTGTAATATATGGCCCATATTCAAAAGCTTTTAGATTTTTTTTTCATGAAAAGTGGGTGGCCATAAACGTCACATAAGTAACCACTTACAGACATACAAGCAACCAGTTTTGCGTGTACCAGTACATGTGGAGGAACTTGTGGCTAGGTAAGCAGTTTTGGTATGGTGGTTATCCAATTCTGCCATGGATGTAATATATGGCCCATATTACATTGATCAAATCATCCAACTGGTGTAATATATGACCCATATTAAAAAAAATGATTTTTTTTTCATGAAAAGTGGGTGGCCATAAATGTCACATAAGTAACCACTTACAGACACACGGGTAATCAGTTTTGCGTGTGTCAGTACATGTGAAGAAACTTGTGGCTGGGTAACCAATTCTAATAGGGTGGGTATTTAGTTCAGTCATGGGTGTAATATATGACTCATATTACACTGGTTAAACCATCCAACCGGTGTAATATATAAAAAAAATGTTTTTTTTTTCATGAAGAGTGGGTGACCATAAACGTCACAGAAGTAACCACTTACAAGCACACGGGTAATCAATTTTGCGTGTGTTAGTACACGTGGAGTAACCTGTGGTTGGGTAACCAGTTCTGGTAGGGTAGGTGTAATATATGGTCCATATTACACTGGTTAAGCCATCTAACCGATGTAATATATGACACATATTACATCGGTTAAGTCATCTAACTGGTGTAATATATGACCCATATTACACCAGTTAAGTCATCTAACCGATGTAATATATGGCCCAACAAACACAGAAGCAGCGGCGACCGCATAAGAAAGACGTTTATGATTTGTGTTTTGCTTGTTCTATTGTTTGGTTGTTCTATTGCTTGGTTTGTGCTTCCCGCTGCTTCTTTCTACCTCCCTCCCTCCGACGAGGTCACTGCTTCTTTCTCCCTTTCGTTCGAAACTCTCCCGCTTTCGCTTCCGCACTCAAACGCTAAACTATTACACTCTTACAAAACTGTCACACCACTCCCATCAGAATTACAAAAAATCCTATTGTCACATCCTCACCCAATATCACGTCTGCGGTGTCAAGTTTATGTTAGTTGCCCCAGTAAGTTAACAAAACATTTTTCTTTTAAGTTATATATTATTGAACTTGCGAATACGATGTGGAATTTGAATTCAGACTTGAAGTGTCTTGAGGTGGTGGAACTTAAGAGAGAAGAGCATAAGTATGGTGTGTAATGGTTTTCATAGTTATCTATTTGTGGTTCTTCGGCCATCACACCACCTAGGAGTTTTGTTCCACTTTTGTTTCTCTAACACGCCTTTGACGGCGCCTCAATCAAAGAGACCTTGCTTTCTTATAAATAACCTAAACTACTGATCTTCTCTCCCTCACGTAACGTAACTCAACCAAGATTCACAAAACCTAACACCATGGAAACCGTCCGAGTCATCTCCACCACCACAATCAAAGCAACCGCTCACAATAACGATAACTCACCTCGTAAACTCCATTTAACTCCCTGGGATCTCCAATTCCTCCCTACTGAAACCATCCAAAAAGGCCTTCTTTTTGGCAACGTAAAACTCACACCATTCCAAATCCAGCACCTCCAACACTCCCTTTCCTCCACCCTCGCCTTCTTTCCACCCCTCGCAGGTCGTCTCGCCATACTCCAACATCACCACACCATTGTCTCATCCCACATCCTATGCAACAACGCTGGAGCACTCTTTGTCCACGCTGCTGCACCCAACACCACTGTTGCCCACATCCTTCACCCCAAATACGTTCCTCTCATAGTTTCCTCCTTCTTTTCAACCAACGGAGTTAAAAACTACGAGGGCACTACACAGCCATTGCTGGCAGTTCAAGTGACGGAGCTAGTTGACGGCATCTTCATCGCCCTAACAGTCAACCACGTCGTTGCCGACGGCAAGTCGTTGTGGCATTTCGTGAATTCCTGGGCTGAAATCTCACGTGGCTCTCTTCAAATATCCAAACTCCCTTCTCTCCGCCGTTACTTCCCCGATGGCATTGATCACCCCATACTCTTTCCCTTCACAAAGGAAGAAGAAAATCAACACTCCTCAAACCTCAAACCACAAACTCCACTTGAGAGGGTATTCCATTTCACCAAGGAAATAATTGCGGCGCTGAAATCAAAAGCTAACGCAGAGGCCAACACCGACAGAATATCTTCTCTGCAAGCGCTTCTAACTCTCCTTTGGCGCGCTGTGACACGTTGCAAACGCGTGGACCCGCAAGAAAATGTGCATTATGTGTTGTTCATTGGCGTTTGGTCGAAGATGGTTCCACCACTGGCAGAGGGTTATTTTGGAAACTCGGTGATAGCCACTGTTGTCACCATGAAAGCTGGGGAACTATTGGAGGGTGGGCTGGGAAAGGGGGCTTTGGAGATGAACAAGGCGATTTCTTTGCACTCTCACGAGAAGGTGAAGAACCATTATGAATCTTGGGTGAGAAGACCAAGGCTTTTAACGTTGCCGAGTGGCGTGGCTGGTAGTAATTACTTGATCACTAGCAGTTCCCCGAGGTTCAACATATTCGGTAACGATTTTGGTTGGGGAAAGCCTGAAGCAGTTCGAATTGGAGGTGGACCACACAAACGTAACGGCATGATTACAGTGTTTGGTGGCGCTGAAGAAGGGTCCATTGACATTGTAGCGAACCTTCCTTACTGGATTTTGGAGGCCATGGGAAATGAACCAGAGTTCATGGATGCTGTGTCCATCTAACATGGGTAGGGCAAAACCTTAGTTCAGTTCAGTCCCTGTCCAATACTAGTTTATTTTATGGCTTGTTTATTTCTTATTTTTCAAGACTATATCTTCTTTTATTTAAAGAAAAAAATGTTCCATGAGAAAGAGACAATTGTTTAGTTTTAAAAATAATATAATACAATATTCTTTTTTACTTTTAAAAAAAAATCAATTCATGTTCTTCATTCCTTTGTCTAATTTATAGTTCTCCCTTTCTCAATTTTTCAAGAAAATTAAAAACCGAAAACAATCAAACACATCTAATTTTTCATAAACTATATTTGGCGCCTTCAGGTGATTTTTTTCATAGTTATCAAAAATGGGTAAAAGGTAATATATATATATATATATATATATATATATATATATATATATATATATATATATATATATATATATTTTCTTTTCTTTTTTTTTTTTTCTTTTTTATATGTTTTTTATTTTTTTTTTTTTTTTTTTTTTTTTTTT
>Ga0123342_1002895_pt1 | contig 28150 bp, 16 predicted proteins | sample Turbeawhitnodule_FD_89960 | JGI IMG/M metagenome (GOLD analysis project Ga0123342, IMG submission 89960) | Root nodule microbial communities of legume samples collected from Mexico - Turtle bean Mexico white nodule | ecosystem: Host-associated > Plants > Roots > Nodule | place: Mexico: Nepantla... | reverse complement strand
TCTTCTTCTTCTTCTTCTTCTTCTTCTTCTTCTTCTTCTTCTTCTTCTTCTTCTTCTTCTTCTTCTTCTTCTTCTTCTTCTTCTTCTTCTTCTTCTTCTTCTTCTTCTTCTTAGGCTGAGAAGCTGAGGGTGGCGGCTGAGAATGCCATACTGAAGAAATTGGTTGAGGAGAGGGATGAAAAACTCTCATCCTCGGCCATTGAACTGGCCGTCCTTCAAGCTGCAAAGGACGAGGTCGAGGCAGAGCTTGATCAGAACTATGAAGACTCGGAGGATCTCCTGAAGCAGTGCTTCGATCGAGCCGTGTGCCAGGCTCACGTTCTTTATGGAGGGTCGCCGGCTTCTGGTGATTTCGATATGGATTGAAGTTCACCAGGGTCGGTTGGTTCCAAGCGTCGAGGTGGGGGCTCTGACGGCACAAGAGGCTGAAACGGCCAAGACCCAGGAGCCGTGCGCCAGGCTCACGTTCTTTATGGAGGGTCGCCGGCTTTTGGTGATTTCGATATAGATTGCGAAGTTCACCAGGGTCGGTTGGTTCCAAGCGCTGAGGTGGGGGCTCTAGCGGCACAAGAGGCTCAAACGGCCGAGACCCTAGAGGGGGAGGCCGAGGCCGAGGAGGGGGAGTGCATAGAGATCCAAGACTAGGTTTGCCCTTGGCCGGGTTGTAGCCTTTTCTTGCTTTTACTTTCCTCCGAGGCTAGGGTGTGGCCTCCTCCCTTTGCTTTTTAATCTATCGCCCAAGTTTGGCTTTTTAAAGCATCGCCCAATTTTTACTTTTAATGTTTTTGTTTTGCATGAGAAATTCACAAGTTAACAAGTCGGTTTTTAATTGAATCGAGCGGCCGGCCATATTAATTGTGGTGTTGACTGAATAAGTAGGGCGATCGGCCACTATTTGCGATGTTGATCGAACAATAAACCATGGGCGCTCAGCCATTAATTGTTATATTAATCGAACAAGTAACGTATGGGTGATCGACCATTAGTTGTGATTTTAATCGAACAAGTTACGCATGGGCGATCGGCCGTTACTTGTGATTTTAATCGAACACGTAACAAATGGGCGTTCGGTCGTTAGTTATGATTTTAATCGAACAAGTATCGTATGGGCGATCGGCCGTTAGTTGTGATTTTAATCGAACAAGTAACGTGTGGGCGATCGGCCATTAATTGTGATAGTTTAATCGAACAAGTTACGATGATCTTCGCAGTGTGTTTCGATAGGTCTCGGCCGGGGTATGCCGGTTAAGGCTTCATCCAGACCGAGCCGAGAGAGGTGTTGGCAGGGTATGCCGGTTAGGGCTTCATCCAGACCAAACCTGAGGGGTCGGTCTCGACAGGGTATGCTTGTTAAGGCTTTGTCCAAACCGAGCCGAGAGAGGTTTTGGCAGGGTATGCCGGTTAGGGATTCATCCAGACCAAACCTGTGGGGTCAGTCTCGGCAGGGTATGCCTGTTAAGGCTTCGTCCAGACCGAGCCGAGAGAGGTGTTGGTAGGGTATGTTGGTTAAGGCTTCATCCAAACCGAACCTGAGGGGTTGGTCTCGGCAGGGTATACCAGTTAAGGCTTCGTCCAGACCGAGCCGAGAGAGGTGTTCGCTAGGTATGCCGGTTAAGGCTTCATCCAGACCAAACCTGAGGGGTCGGTCTCGGCAAGGTATCCTGGTTAAGGCTTGGTCCAGACCGAGCCGAGATGCTGCAGAAGAACAGTGCTAGTACTTAGATGAAAACCCCTTGTTAAAACCTCCCTAGTTGGGTGAGAAAAGAGTGTGTGGCTTTATTAATTTTAGCTGTAGTAGAACTTGAGGTGTGTGGCATTCCACGTCCTCGGTACAATTTTTCCCAAAAGCCAATCTTAATGGTAGGCTCCCCCCTTTGCGACTTCTCAGACTCGGAAATGTCCCTTCCAATTGGACGAGAATTTCCCTTCATTTTTTCTCGCATCGCTGCGCATTCTCCAGACGAGATCGCCCTTCTGGAAACTCCTCGGCCGGACCTTTGTGTTGTACCGTCTGGACGCCCAGAATTTGCAGGCGGCCTATCGAATCCTGCTTTTATCACGAAACTCACTCACCTACCACGTGATCGTCGTATGGCATCATCTCGACCTCGGCTATCCTCATGGCCTTGAAATTTTTCCAGTAGAGGATGTCTACCAAACTTTCCTTGTCCACAAGGGTCTTCCGGATGGTGAATCGGTCTATATCAACCGCTATCACCATCGGGTCGTTCTGCTGGCAATAGTCCACGCCCTTAAAGTCTTCGCCCGTGAATGTGATGGGTGACATCCTCGGTCGGAACGCTACCGCGTTTACCTGGTGTACCGCCCACAGGTGTTTCTTCCGGGCGTTGTTTGTGCTTTCTCCCCCGGCGAAGCAACAACTATAGTGTTGATAACCTCCCGGTTACCTCTCCTATCGGCCTCCCTGGGGGGTCGTCCCTTTGAGGGGGGGGAGGGGGTCGTCCCTTGCGAGTTGTCGGTCGCCTCTGTTATCCCGGTCATTTCGATCGCGTTGAGGTGACCTCGTCCGTCTGGGTGGATCCGCCCGGCGGGGTGGGTCTCGATCGTTCCTGACGAATCGGTGGAGATGCCCAATCTGGATAAGCTCCTCGATCTTATCTTTCAGGGCCTGACACTCCTCGGTCGAGTGTCCGGTGTTTTTGTGGTACCGACACTGCTTTCTCTGGTCGACATTGTTTGGGCTGGCCAACTTCCTTGGAGGATGGGTCAACTCGGTGTTGAGGTCCTCGTCCAGAATCCTCCCCCTCTCGGTCGTCAGGGGTGTGTATCTCGAGAACTGGATTGGCCGATCTCGGTTGTCTCGACGTCGATCATTTCTTTGACTCGGCCGCCCTTGGCGGTCCTTCTCCTCTTTGTTTTTCTCCCCGCTGGCATCAGCGCGGGCCTGGTTGCAAAACTCTCTGAGCTCTTCCAGCTGCATGTACTTAGTGACTCTCTTCCTCAGCTCGTTCAGGCTGTCGGCCGGCTGCATGCATAGGTTGTCGGCAAAGGGCCTTGGGCGTAGGGCTGTCAGCATGTGGTGCATGGCAACGTCTGGGCTCAGATTCTGGATGCTCATTGCCACCTTACTAAACCTATCGACAAAGGTTATCAGCGACTCTCCCTTCTCCTGGCGGATGCCTACCAAGGCGATGGAGGTTAGGTGGAGTGGCCGGCTGGTCGCGAACTGTCTCGAACTTTGCTACGAGTGTGGCAAAGTTGTCGATGGAGTTGGGTGAGAGCTTGGTGAACCAACTAAGGGATGCTCCCTTCAAGGATGTGGGAAACACTCGGCATAACACAGCGTCATCCGAGGTGTAGAGACTCATATGGGTGGTGTAAGCGTCCATATGCTCATTCGGGTCGGTAGACCCGTCATATCGGTCTCGGTTGAAACCCTTCCACTTCTCAGGCAGTGGGACTTCGATGATGGTGTTGGCAAAAGGATGTCGGCGGGTCGAGTCGACCGCCACGGTCGTCCGGGCGGACCTGATCAGGCACGACTCGTCATCCATCTCGGTCTCTCGGGGAAGGGGTCGGCCTCTCGTCCCCTCGACCACGTTTGGGTTGGGGGGAGAGGTGTAGGACTTGCCGACAACGTTCGTCGGTATGATAGAAGGTTCTCCTTCCCCCAGCTGCTTTTTCATCTCTTCGTTCTCCCTACGGAGAATTTGCAGCTCCTGCTTGTTTTTCTGAGCAGTCTCTTTGGTTCTCCTCCGCATCTCGGCCATCTCTCTCTAGAGAAACAGTAGCAACATCGTTTGGTCGGCTTCGGTCATTCTCTCCATGCTTCTGGTTGAGACCATCTACTTTTTTCCTTCAGCTAGTTTCCCTCAGCCCCACGATGGACGTCAATTGTTCCTACTAGGGAGATGGGACCTAGAGAACTATAGAAGTCTTCTTCTCCTTCCTTTGGTCGGTCAGGGTGTTGGGTGATGAACTGGGATTCTTCTCATCCTCCTGCTTCTCCTTCGGGGCTCGGTCTCGAGTGAATACCGGATGGTGGGAGTACCTGCGAAGGCACTCCGACAATCAAGTCAGTAAAGCGGGTGATGGTGTTCTGGTAGGTGAACAGTAATAAATGTCGTACCTTTCTCCTTGGGATGCGTGCTATTTATATTATTCTAATAGGCCTACCTTGTTGGGCCCGTTTATCGGAGTGGATCCTGCTTAGGGTTGTATTACCTAATTCTTAATGACGGATTAACTTCACTGACCTTGGTTTGAGCCTTAACGGTAATATAGGTCGGCCATCGGCCAGGATTCCATGGTCCCGGTCGTCCTGGCCAAGTCTCCGAGGTCTCGGCCAGGTTTCCCTGGTCTCGATCGAGTAGATCGTCGACCTTGTCCTCTCGACCAAGTCTCTTAGGTCTCGGTCGGGGTTCCCTGGTCTCGGTCAAGTAGATCAGGTCTCGGGCGGCCAGGTGGGTCTCGGTCAGGGAAACCAGGGGTCGATCTCGCTCATATCGGTACAATTCTTTACCATTTCTTGAACATTATCTAATGATATGGAGCAAAGGAGGGTGATTCCTCCACTTCCGTTGCTAAATCTTCATCTACATCGAGACTCATCTTTCTTCTGTTATGACTGTTACCGTGTTTCTAAAGTATACTTGCTTTTATAAGCAAAGTGATTATTTGTGGGGATTAGATATTTTCAACGTGTGTTTGGTGGAGATTAGTTTATTATAAACTTTTCTTTGGTAATTGAGTTTATTTTTTTCCTAATGGATATTTATTTACTTCTAAAGCAACGCCCTTTTATCCATTGGTGGGATTAGCTAAGTTGGAAATCGTAAAAAGTTCAAACAATTTGTTTGATTCCAACATGTTTTAGTTTGACCAACTCTTTTGTCTCATTGTTTTCCTATTTCTTTACTAGATACTACCTACAAATGATCATATTTATCACTCTTTCTATTTTTTCTACTTTTCTCTTTCTTTCACTCCAATTCATCCTATAACAAAGGATATGGATACAAGGCCTCTAAAAGGAAGTTAATATTAATTTTGTCTTTTCTAATTCTTAGATGTTTCATTTTGTATTTATGTAAAGTCTTTAATTTGTCTTTTCTTATTCTAGTCTTTATTGGCTTTATTTTTACATTATGTCTATTTAACTATACCTAGAATGATTGTATTGCTTGTATATTAAGACTTCTTTTTTTATCTAAGTAAGGAAAAAAATAGAATAAATATTCCTTCTCATATCCTTTGCCTTCATTTTTTTCTCCTTTGTTTTCATCTTAGTTCTTTAATTATAATATGGTATCAGAGTTCTGGTTGCTACATTTATTCATGGGTGAAGTTGTTGATCCCTCACAAAATTTATATTCTCCTTACCATGTTAGTTCAAAGACAAAAGTGCAGTCTCAACAAATTGGTTTTACTCTTGAGTAGTATCAAACATTGTTAGCTCTCTTACAACCGTCAAAGTCCAGTGACAATATTTCTAATCAAGTCTCTATTATTCCTTGTTTCAAAATTCTGAATCAGATTAGTCTGTCCGAATGAGTATCAGATTAAAAAAACCACCTAAGTATCTAAAGGACTATCATTGTAATCTTAATGTTTTCAATACATCTTCAAGAGTTAAATATCCTTTGAATTCTGTTTTTTCTTATTACAATTTATCACCTTCTTATACATCTTTTGTTATGTCTCTTTCTTCACATGTTGAGCCAGACACTTATTCTGAAGTTGTGAAACAAGACTGTTGGAGAAAAACTATACAATATGAGATATCGGCTTTGGAGTCAAATCAAACATCGAATATTGCTCTTCTTCCTAGAGAAAAAAGCAGTCATAGGTTGCAAATGGATACTCAAAATAAAATATAAAGCTAATGGGACAGTTGAAAGGTATAAAGCAAGACTAGTAGCAAAGTGATACACATAGACAAAAGGCAATGACTATCTTAATACTTTCTCTCCAGTAGCAAAGATGACCACCATAAGGTTGCTTCTTTCTCTAACTTCTATCTATAATTGGGAATTGAAACAAATAAACATAAACAATGCATTTTTACATGGAGATTTGAAAGAAGATGTATGCATGGTTGCTCCTCCTGGATTGACTTCTATTCAATCAGGAAAAGTTTGTAAATTAAAAAAGGTTTTATATGGCCTTCAGCAAGGCAGCAGAGAGTGATTTGCCAAATTGTCATCCTTTTTCCTTTTATGGGATATACTCAATTTATGAATGATCATTCACTATTCATTAATTCTTCTGAAGGATCTTTTATAGCATTATTGGTGTATGTGGATGATATAATATTGACAGGAAATGATAAAGAGGAGATTGAGTGAATCAAACAAGCCTTGAATCGAACATTCAAGATTAAGGATCTTGGGAATTTAAGATATTTTCTTGGTCTTGAAATAGCAAGAAGTAAGAAAGGGATAATGATGAATCAAAGGAAATATGCACCAGAATTGTTAACAGATGCAAGTCTTTTACCCTGTAAACCTGCACCTACTCCAATTGAAAATCATACAAAATTATCTTCTATTGGAAGTGTTACTATCACAGATGTTCAAGCCTATAGAAAATTGATTGGAAGGCTTATGTATCTCACTAGTACCTGACCAGACATAACATTTTTTGTGCAATAACTTTCTCAAGTTCTTGTTAAGCCTGCAATTGCTCACTATAATGCAACAATTAGAATTTTCAAATATATTAAAGGAGCTCTAAGTCTTGGTTTATTTTTCTCTTCCAACACTTCTACTCATTTAAAAGCCTTTTGTGATAGTGATTGGGGCACCTGTAGTGATTCAAGACAATCAATGATTGATTTTAGTGTGTATCTTGGGAATTCCCTCATATCTTAGAAACCAAAGAAGCAAGGAACAATATAAAAGAGTTCTTATGAAGTTGAATACAGAGCAATGACCACTGTTACATGTGAAATTCAATGACAAACTTATGTTCTTCAAGATTTCAAAGTTCCTTTTGAGCAACCATCTCTTTTATATTGTGATAATGACTCAACAAGATACATTGCATCAAATCCAATGTTTCATGAGCGTAGAAAACACATTGAAATAGATTGTTACATTATTAGGGAAAAATTAAAGAAGGGTCTTGTATATTTTCTTCTCATTTCTGCCACATAGCAACTAACTGACATTTATACCAAAGCTTTAAGCCTTCAATCTTTCAAGAGTATTTGTTCCAAGCTGGGTCTCATCAATATTTGCTCCACAGCTTGCGGGGGGCTAACAAAGGATATGGATACCAGGCTTCTAGAAGGAAGCTAATATTAATTGTTTTTTCTAATTCTTAGTTGTTTCTTTTTGTACTTATGTCTAGTCTTTAATTTGTCTTTTCTTATTCTAGATTCTAGCATTTATTGGATTTTATTTTACATTATGTCCCTTTAAGTAGACACTAGAACACGCGTACTGCTTGTATATATTCAGACTTTTTGCTTTGATCTAAGTAAGGAAAAGAAAATAGAAGAAATATTCCTTCTCATATCCATTGCCTTCCTTTTTTCTCCTTTATTTTTGTCTTAGTTCTTTATTTATAATATGGTATCAGAGCTCTTCAGAGCTCTGGTTGCTACAATTATTCATGGGTAAATTTGTTGATCCCTTATAAAATTTATGTTCTCTTTACCATGTTAGTTCAAAGACAAAAATGCAGTCTCAACAAATTGGTTTTACTCTTTAGCAGTATCAAACATTGTTAGCTATCTTACAACAGTCCAAGTCCAGTGACAATATTTCTAATCAAGTCTCTATTATTCCTAGTTTCAAAATTCTAAATCAGATCAGCCTAACCGAATGAGTACCAAAATAAAAAACCACCTAAGTATCTAAAGGACTATCATTGTAATCTTAATGTTTTCAATACATCTTCAAGAGTTAAATATCCTTTGAATTATGTTTTTTCTTATAACAATTTATCAGCTTCTTATACATCTTTTGTTATGTCTCTTTCTGCACATGTTGAGCCAAACACTTATTCTGAAACTGTGAAACATGACTGTTGGAGAAAAGTTATACAATGTAGGATATTTGCTTTGGAGTCAAATCAAACATGGGATACTGCTCTTCTTCCTAGAGAAAAAACATCCATAGGTTGCATATGGATACTCAAAATAAAATATAAGGCTAATGGGACAGTTGAAAGGTATAAAGAAAGGTTAGTAGCAAAGTGATACACACAAACAAAAGGCATTGACTATCTTCTTCTGGAAATGTTCCTATAGAAGATTGATTGGAAAGATTATGTATCTCATTAATACCCGACCTGACATAACATTTTTTGTGAAATAACTTTCTCAATTTCTTGCTAAGCTTGCAATTTCTCACTATAATGCAACAATTAGAATTCTCAGATATATTAAAGGAGCTTTGAGTCTTGTTTATTTTTCTCTTCCAACACTTCTGCTCATTTATAAGCCTTTTGTGATAGTGTTTGGGGTACCTATAGTGATTCAAGACAATCAATGAAGGATTTTAGTATGTATCTTGGGAATTATCTTATATCCTAGAAACCAAAGAAGTAAGGAACAATATAAAAGAGTTCTTGTGAAGCTGAATACAGGGCAATGACTACTGTTACACGTGAAATTTAATTGTTAACTTATCTTCTTCAAGATTTTAAAGTTCCTTTTGGGCAACCATCTCTTTTATATTCTGACAATGGCTCGGAAAAATATATTGCACAAAATCCAATGTTTCATGAGCGTACAAAACACACAGAAATAGATTGACACATTATTAGGGAAAATTGAAGAAGGTCTCATACATTTTTTTCCCATTTTTACCACAAAGCAATTGGCTAACATTTATACCAAAGCCTTAAATCCTAAATCTTTCAAGAGTATTTATTTCAAGCTGGGTCTCATCAATATATGTTCCACCACTTGCGAAGGGCTAACAAAGGCTATGGATACAAGGTTTATAGAAGGAAACTAATATTAATTTGGTCTTTTCTAATTTTTAATTGTTTCTTTTTGTACTTAATGTCTAGTCTTTAATTTGTCTTTTCTTATTCTAGTCTTTATTGGCTTTTATTTTACATTATGTCTTTTTAGCTAAACCCTAGAATGAGTGTACTGCTTTGATCTAAGTAAGAAAAAGAAAATAGAAAAAATATTTCTTCTCATATTCATTGTCTTCGTCTTTTGTTTTTATCTTAGTTCTTTATTTCTAATATCCTAAAATAGAATGGATGTGAAGAATTTGCCTTTGATTATACAAGAAAAAATTCAGAAAGGAATGGAATGGAATGGGAGGACAAAATCCCAACACTATCATGCGTAGGATTCAAAAATCATAAGGTTGCAACAGTTTCTAAAAACTAGCACTAGTGCAAAATAGAGTAGTTATGGACGCTGGTTTACAATTACGAAACATCTATTGAAAACGTGCAGACAATTTTAAAATTAACACGAACAAGCGTTATTTCAAGATAAAACTAAGAGTTTATTGATCTAAACGATCGTCTATAAGTTTGACATAGACACCAATCTTTTGGCCAAACGATGTCTATGTTTAAGTGACGAGAATCAAAGGATAAAAAATAAACACAAAAACTCACGCATTGGAAAACACGTTTCAACATCATTTTCTACGGCCATGAAAATATCTTAATAAATTTATTTTTTGAGAAAGGGGTCTCTAGTTTTCTAAATAAACTTAAAGACGGTTTCTTTTCGAAGTGGTAATGTCTTCTGTAGATTGAATGGTTATTCTTATATAAGAATATATGTTTATAAAGCTTTTATCTAGTATAAAAGACAAATCCTTAAAATAGGGATTGTATGTCAAGGGGATTTTTTTTTAAAAATAATAATAAAAAAAAATAAAATATATATATATATATATATATATATTCATATATATAAATTAGGTAGATTTTTAATTTCTTTTTGTAAAAAATGTGAAGATTTTAAAGTTTTTTTTAACCTGTTTTATAATTAGAATTCTGTGATTTACGAAGGATTTATAATATTTGAAAGAATTTATTACAGGATTTCATATACTAAAACAAATTATAAATACTCTGATTTTTTTTTTTCAGTGGAATATTTTATTTATTTACTATCTTTTTATGAAAGATTATATGAATTAAAGTGTATTTTTAGTGATAATATGCTACAATATGTCATTGTCCTTCGTTTGTTGTTGTCGTTTGTTGTTGACGATGTGCAAGACAACTAGTGTTACATTATAGAACTTGTGTTATGGTCTTTCAAATCTTGCATTGTTCAATTATTACAAGTTCATAGTGCAAGTTGATGAAATATCTCTAACTGAAAAATATCATGGAAATTTGTTGACTACAATTGGTCAAGATAAAAACCACAACATATTTCTTTTGGCTTTTGTAATTGTTGAAGGAGAAACAAAAGAAGTCATGATATGGTGCTTTCAATTATTGCGTGCATATACATCACACTCCAACCAAATGTATGCGTGATAACTGACAAAAGAACAATTGTACTATCAACCTTACAATCTCCATAAGTTGGTTGGGAAGCAAATGGCCAACAATCAGTGTTTTGCATCCGTCATATAGCATTTTCAACAAGAAGTTCAAAAGTGTGGTAGAGACAATTAATAAACATGAGTGCTTATATACAAATTGTCTAATTTGAATAATTTATGTAGTTTTATTTATCAAATTGTATCATGTTATGAAATGAAACTACTTACTATCCAAGCTAAGTTATTCGTTATGTGATCTGAATTTTGACAAGCATATTCCTAGATAGATCAAATACAACCAGAAAATAGACTAATTTAGAATACAAAATATTAGTAGTTAAAAAACCTTGGTAGTTGTTCTCGCCAAAATGAGGTCAGTCGGAATCCGCGTTGGCTCCAAGTGGTCTCCCTTCAAGCTCTAGTGATTCAGCCTCCAAGGAATGAGGGGGCTCCACTTGCCGAAAATACTCTGACACTCAAATCAGTAAGAGCATCAAATTTTGTGTATATGGTGAATATAGTGCTAAAATTCGAGTTGAGATACTCCATGTGAGTGGTCATCTATTTATAAGCCTTCATGGTCTTGGATATTTTACACTGGTTTCTCCAAGTTTTAATGCGGCATACTATAGTATATTTTCATAAAATCTGAATATCATGTATATAAATTGGAGTATTATGTAATATAATCTGAGCATTTATGTAATATAATAAGGGATGTTGTGTAAGTAAGTCAAAGCATTTATGCAATATAATTAGGGACATTGTGCGGGTAAATCAGAGTATTCAAAGAGGTCGAGATATTGTGCACGTTAATTGTGGATTAATAAGATTGATTCTCATAATATATTTATCTAAATTAATATCATTGCACTAACATAATTATGTGGGGTTTATAATAAAGTCCCAAAAATCATGGTCAATTTTACTTGGGCTTTCTCATGATTTAGGCCAAAATGGAATACATCCGACTAGAGCTTGATCGGCATATGTCTGATCAAATCGGGGAGGGTACACAACCTCCCAACCTTGAGCAAAGCTAGCGAGGCGAAAAGGCTTGTCGAAAATATCTCCAAAAAGACTTGTACATGCTCTGAGAGCTTTTTGCATAGAAACAGGTGGCCTTTTTGCCAAAGTTGTTTATGGCAAAATTTGATCATTCAATACATCTATTTTGAAGAGTAATATACATTTTATGTGAGAAAGGTCAAGTTAAAATCAAACATGAGCTTTGATTGACACATGTGCGCGAGCATTTGTCAAAGTCATTTGCAGTTAAGCTCGATCACTTGTTGGATTTACCTTTAAAAAAGAATATATTTCTAAGCAATAAATGGCCTATCCTTTGGTGAGGGTGTGGGTTCGGTCAGGAAGCTCAGTTCTGAGCTGATTCTGAGTTGCTTTGAAATTATCGTGTGATTAATTGTGGACTCATTGAGTCCAATGTAGATTGTAGAGGCAACTGGTTTTGGTTCCAAGTTGCTTGTCAATCGTGGACTCTCGGGTTCGATGCAGATGTAGAGGCAACTGGTTTTTGTTCCGAGTTGCTTGTCGATCGTGGACTCTTGGGTCCGATGTCGAGGCAACTGGATTTTGTTTTGAGTTGCTTGCCAATCGCAGACTCCCAGGTTCGATGTAGAGGAAACTGGTTTTTGTTCCAAGTTACTTGTCGATCGCAGACTCCCGGATCTAATGTAGAGGCAACTGGTTTCGAGTTGTTTGTCGATCGCAAACTCCCGGGTTCGATGTAGAGGCAACTGGTTTTTGTTCTGAGTTGTTTGTCAATCGCGGACTCCCGGGTCCGATGTAGAGGCAATTAATTTTTGTTTCGAGTTTCTTGTCGGTCACGAACTCCCGAGTTCGATATAGAGGCAACTGGATTTTGTTCTGAGTTTCCTGTTAATCGCGGACTCCCGGGTTCGATGTAGAGGCAACTGGTTTTTGTTCCAAGTTGCTTGTCGATCGCGGACTCCTAGGTCCGATGTAGATGAAGAGGCAACTGGTTTTTGTTCTGAGTTACTTGTCGATCGTGGACTCCCAGGTCCGATGTATAGGGAATTTGTTTTTGTTCCATGTTGCTTGTCGATCGCGGACTCCCGGGTCAGATGTAGAGGCAACTGATTTTTGTTTCGAGTTGCTTGTGGGTCGCGGAAACCCAGGTTTGATGTATAGGCAACTGGTTTTTGTTCCAAGTTGTTTCTCGATCGCGGACTCTCGAGTCCAATGTAGAGGAAACTGGTTTTTATTTTGAGTTGCTTTTCGGTCGCAAACTCGCGGGTCCGATGTAGAGGCAACTTGTTTTTTATTCCGAGTTGCTTGTCGTTTGCAGACTCCCGAGTCTGATGTAGAGGCAACTGGTTTTGTTCCAAGTTGTTTGTCATTCGCGGACTCCCAATCCGATGTAGAGGCAACTAGATATAATCTGAGTTGTTTTTTATCGGACTTCCTTGGTTCAAGATGGAGACAACCAGATACAGTCTAAGTTATTTTTTATTGGACTTCTCGAGTCTGAGATGGAGACAACTAGATACGGTCTGAGTTGTTTTTTATCGAACTTCTCAGATTTGAGTATTATTCCAGCCTATTTCCAAAAATACATAACACAAATTCTATACGAAAAATGCAATTTTATTGAAGACGACAATGTTAGAAATAATTGTTATACATACTAAAATTAATCATCTTTACATGAAATCATATATGCAATGACATATAATTTTATGTGTAAGATGTAAAATATTTTAAGATGAGCGTTTAACAATCATAACAAATATTTATTTCTTTGAGAATTTTTCACATGAACGTGAAACAATATGATCTTTATATTTCGTTGTTCTATAAAATTAAAGTATCTTTTATTTTATTCACATAAAAAAATAATGATTTATTTTACAAAAATATCTAATTTTCTCCCTTTAATGTAGTTATCATATTAAAAATTGAAAATCATATATGCATTGAAATTGACCTTTTTAATATTTTTCCTTAATTATCTTTTACACATAGATTAAAATTTTGAAATAAAAAAAAATCAGATTACAAAACCATAATAAAACATTTGCATATTTATAGTATATTTAATTAAATTTCCACTCATTTAGATTTACTTTTTATTTCTCTATTTCACAACTAGTAGTTAAGGTTGTAATAAAAGTTATATCTTATTGAAAGTAAAATCAATATTAAAATAATATATTCTAAGTGAGTGGTAGTAGTAGGAACAGTTTTACCTGTCTCACGGTGGGCGTCAAATGTTCTTGCCAAGATGAGGTTGATCGGAATCCGGGTGGACTCCGAGTGGTCAGAGCTTCACCTGCAGAAAATACTTTGACGCTCAAGTTAATAAAAGCATCAAATTTTATGTATATGGTGAATATATTGTTAAAATTTGAGTTGAGATAGTCCCTGTGAGTGGTCATCTATTTATAAGCCTTCATGGACTTAATATTTTACATTGGTTTCTCCAGGTTGTAATGTGGCATACTATAGTATCTTTTTATAAAATATCATGTATATAAATAAGAGTATTCTGTAATATAATCAGAGCATTTATGTAATATAATAAGGGATATTGCATAAGTAAATAAGAGCATTTATGCAATATAATTAGGGACATTGTGCAGGTAATCTGAGTATTCAAAGAGGTTCGGATATTGTGCATCAATATCACCTTAATTGTGCATTAATAAAATTGATTCTCATAATATATTTATCTAAATTAATATCATTGCACTAACATAATTATGTGAGGTTTATAATAATAGTCCAAAAAATCATGGTCAATTTTACTTCGTCATGTGTGCTTTCTCATGATTTAGACCGAAATGGAATACATCCGACTAAGGCTTGATCGATATATGTTCGATCAAATCTGGGAGGGTACAGTAGCTAATTTAAATATTAATTTAGAAACTATTTTATAAATTTTTTGTTACTATTTAGTGATTTTCTTGTAGTGATTGTGGAGAGTTTAAAGTTCATCCCTTGTCTTTCCCTTATGTCATTGTTCTTTGTAACTATTGTCATTTGTAATTAATGACGTTTGTCAATCCAATTTAACGTCTCCACAATATTGACAAGGTTCATGAATTTCAATCTCATCCCGTGCAAAATGAGGATTACTAGTTTGTTTATATTGGACCAAATTTCATTCCTAACCCTCACATGTGATGTAAGAAATCTGGAAAACCAACAACTACATGTATCCATAACGAAAAATCAACTTATTAAAAACAAACAAATAAACAAAAATGTTATTACCGTCCAAATGTAATAGGACCAATTGCCTGTATCAACAATAAAATGTCGTCATTTGTAACATTTTTGTAAGAACCACCATTTAATGTTGTCACAATAGGAGCAATTTTCTTTTTTAAGAACCTCCATTTTTAATCTTTAATTTTGAAGAAAAATTAAATAAATAAATTTATTAAAAGTATATATATTAATATAAATTTATAATTAAAAAATTGATTTAATATAAGAGAAAATTCAAACCGAACGAAGTTGTGCAACGAGGCACAACTTTACTCAAGGTTGTAAATTTTTTTTTACCCATTCTAGTAATAAATCAGCAAAATTACACAATCTTAATGCAAAAATGGAAAAGGCTTCCTTAACACTAAAGCAAAATGTGAAATGTCATTCAATATTCTCTTTTCAATCCATTCTAAAATCTTCTCATGAAGGATAACAATTCTTGTTTTCCAACATGGAACAACCTAGGACATATCTAATACCAAATATACCCTAAAAGGAGATTGTGGTAAATGATGAAGATCTTCTTTTCCTTCTTTCCTAATTTTAAAAATCATCTAAAAGTCTTTGTAGATCAACGAGGGAATCCTCATTTTTACATATCTCTTATCGGAGAAGAATGTAAAGGGATAGTAACAGGGTGAAAGCCCAGCATAGATTGAGGCTAATGGAATAACCAACAGCAAAGTAATGATACCACATGACTCATGACAAAAGTTTTGCATCCAATAAAGAGGAGAAAATGTTGAATAAATTTCTTTCTCTTGCTTGAGACGTATCTTAAAAGATAAAATCGTGAGGACTAATTTTTGCACTCGTATCGAAGAGATATACTATTTTTTGGCGTATAAAATTGTACATGACCCAGCATGGCAAGATTCTTGGTGCACCAACCCTGCTAGAATTCTAATGAGCAAAAGCTTCTATGAATGAATTGAATTTTCATCTTTCTTAATGAAACTTTCATGGAAATAAAAAAATTGGAATTTTTGGTTGTTGTCCATAATTTTTACTGCAAATGATGCTACTCAGATTTTCTTTCCCCCTTATTTTGGGTCCAAGAAGTTGGTCACATGATTCCAATATTTGCTCCTTTTTAATGCAAGTAGAATGTGTAGTATACAGCTAATTATTCCCTAGTTAACTTCATTAATTAAACTTCATACATGGCAAAGTACCACCAACTGTAAGAGCAAAAATGTGAAATGTTGTTTATTATCAATCTACTCTTCTTTTCAACTATCTTAAGGACAAGAACAATGATTACTAAGACTCTAAAAAACAGATAACTATGGAAATTGAAGATTAAAAACAGAACTAAAATATCCAGAAAGCACTTCTTCACTGATAACTGATGATGATCTTTGCAATTCTACAACAGCAGCTTCAACTTCATTTGTCATCTGGAATCCCTTTACACTGGAGGAGGGCAGAAGGTGATAACATACCTTGGAGCCCTGCATCTGTTAAGGCTGCTAGAGTCATCATAGGCGTAACTATAAGCCTTAGGACATATAGCCTTAAAGAGATGAGCAAAAAGAGTAGGCTTGCAAGTTTTTGGGTCAGAATAATTCCCTGTGCAGCAATATTTTGCTGATTGCATAGCCAAGCATGCACTTTTACACCCCACAACTTTGCCATTTCTCTTCACCTCAAGTGCTGATGGACAGCAAATATTCAAATCCACCTCACAAGAAGCCACTCCACACCCAACTCCACCCCCAATGGGCTTCATGGAAACAGGCAAGTTGAATCCATCCACCAAACTCACATCATAGAAATGCAAAGGGGAGGAAGAGGATCCAAGGGTCATTTCCACCACTGTTGCAGGTGGCACCCCTCCTTGCCCTCTACAATGTAGCTTCCCATTGCAATCACCAGTGAGACAGTGCCCATGTCCATCATTGTCAAAGCTACAACCCTGCCTACCCCAAATTCTTCCTGACCACTTTTCTGGTACATCAAGTACAACTTCTTCACCACTTCCAAGATGCATCCCACCATCTTTTGGAGTTTGCTGCCCTGCACCTCCAAGTATCCCTGGCCACACACTTTCCCCACAGTTGTTCACTAGAATAAGTTGAGCACCATCTGCAACAAATACCAAAAGATAAATAATGCTCACAAAGATATATAACATTTCATGGACTACAGATTCTTACATATCAGAGCATTTTCTCACACATCATCACTAAACACGTATCATGTTAATCGTTATACAAGTGTAAACCATCAATTTCATCCTTTAAGCATAAAAAGGTTTCAGTTACAAATTGAAAAGGAAGCATAGAAGGAAAGAAGAGGAAATAGTGTTATTACCTGTGAGTATGATGTAGCAAAACGCAACCAGATAGAAGAGAAAGAAGGAAACTCTTGCCATTGTTTGAGCTCAATGAACAGCAACACGACTGAAGAGTTTATGCAACCTATATAGGCATGAGTGACAGTGGCTGTGAGGCTTCAAGGTTCCAAATATTTCGGTCTCAAGTATAGATCGTGCCAAGTGCTATCTTTTTATACAAAAACAAAACGGTTTTGCAACTTCCCACTGTCACCCTCGCTAAGCTTTTTTTGCCTTTATTTTCTCTAATTACTTTCTGCTTTCTCTTTCATAACAAAGGAGCATATATGCATTGCTTCCAGCTGCAGATTTCTTTTCTAGTAACTATTATATTAAAATGGTTTAAATAATAATATTGCTATTTAAATAGTGTAGAGTGATTTTTTTGGGGGATCATATTGGTACTAATTTGGCAACTTGCAGCATCTTTGGGGTGAAAAAAATAAAGCAAGAAACAAAAAATAAAAAAGAAAACCTACAACATGTGAGATGAAGTTATGAACTTTAGTTGCATTAGAGAATGTTTACATCTTAAACTTCAATGACATGCCATTCTTTTCCATGGGAGAATTATAGAAGTACAAGAATGTCTGTAGGATTTTTGCTTTATAACATCAGCATTATCTGCTTCTATCTTAAACTAGAAAAAGGGGTATGGCACAAAATCATTTTTTTTTTCAAAGTTGGTGCACACAGTAATTATGCCTTCTACTTTGTTCAATCTTGTTGCCTAAGATTTATTTTATTCTTAAAACATATTAAGTATAATTTAACATAATTTGGGTTGGATCCTGTGAAGCTTACACTAGCAAAATGTATAAATTGATGGGAAAAACGCACGTGAAAGCAACACACAATCACGAATCAACTACAGAAAAATAAACGACACGTGGTTCGGTCGTCAACTACAACCTACATCCACACGGGCAACTATTAGGTTTTCATTATATCATGTTGCACACCAATTACAAGTACAATAATATCTTTAAATAGAGATAAATAGAGATAATAAAGGGACACCATGATTAAGCTCACTCACTAAAACATGTTGTCTACTCAGCCCAACCCAATTGGTTCTGGCTTCATATCCAACCATCTCCCACTTGAAGTCAAGGAACAATGTACTGTGTACATGTGTGTTGTCAGCCCAACCCAAATAGTCTTGACTTCATACCCAACCTAAATAATGACTATTTATTTAATATAATTTTAAAGTCAATCGTTGTAATTTATTTTTTAAATTAACTTCATTTATGAATGTGACTATTTGAAATAGTCAGATTCTTAAATCATGCGCTTTGATTTAAAATTGCGGCTACTTAAATATTAATTGATAACTTCATATATGAGATTGCAGGATTTTGATAAAATTAATTTTTGTAAAAAATAAATGCAAAAAAATTATTCAATTAAAAAATTGCATAAAATTATTTTAATTTAACTTTTCATATGTTAATATAACATATATATATATATATATTATATTCCGTTATTAAATTTTGTAAGATTATTTTGTTATTAAATTATCAAATTTAAAAACTAATTTGATGTTAAATTATATTTGTTAAGATTAATTTATATTAGAGTGTAAAATTAAGAAACCAATTTATCATTAAAATATACATCAAAATTAGAAAGTTACACCTTTTATAAATATCATTTTTTCATATTTTATAAACTAAATTATTATCGATTTATTAGTTCAAGATTGAGAATGGTGATTTTTTATATTAAAATCTCGATTTTAAAAATATTTTTTTAATGTTTGGAGAACTAGGTAAAGAATTTGTAAAATATTCGGCTCTTGTACTTCTTATCATCATGCGGCTACAATTTCTTTTTCCTTTTAAGTAGATTAGCATCACATTGAAGCCTCTTTACTTGCAGCACCATCCATCATTGATAGATTTAATATAAGTTTCATAGTTTGAGTATGTTGAGGGTATTTTTGTGATATTAGTAGACATAGTGTTTCTTGTTACTTTGATCAAGTCTCCATCCACCGATACAATAAGGCTACAAAGACTTATTTATCATGTTGTTGCTCAACTCCACACAATTATAAGTCAAATAAATAACAAGAAAAGCCTTACTATTTTCTCTTGCATAAGAAAGTATGTTAGTAGAACACAAAAATAATAATAAAAGCACATTGGTCTTGACCACTTTTCTATTCAAGTTCTCAAATTATCCTATATATTTCTTCCTAAACCCCTAATTTCTATACCATCTTCTATTGCTTAAATATGATCATGTTCTTATGATTTCAAATCATGCAAATAATAACACCTATACTCCTTGTCAAATTTTATGATTTCAAATCATGCAAATAATAACTACCTACACTCCTTATCAAATTTTATTATGTTTATTATTCAGTTTCATTAGATTAAAATCTAAAAAATGTTCCCGTGAGTTATTATGATGTACTAATTGGATTTCAACCTATTTATCACGCACTCCATATAGAATATGCGACAATTTCATCTGCTCTTTAGAAGAATTTACAAAGACTATCCGGTAATCCTACTGCCTGCATACCAAATTATCCTTTGTTGGTACATTATCGTTCAAGAGTCTCCATGCCATATGTTTAACTGTTGGGGACGTATTTGTGTACCAAAGGATAGGGCAGTAGCTACAATTGTTTGCTACATAGTTTTGGTGCAAACAACTATATGAATGTTAATTTTACAGTCACTTCCCCTCCAAAGGAAATAAAAGAGGAAGCCATAATTATATTATGTAAATTTAAATTATCTCTTTTACTAATTTTCCCTGATTTAGTGGTCAATAAACTATTGTCACTCTTCAATACAAATGTTTTTTTTAAAGAACCTTTGGTTTCGTCAGTAAAGCCATGTGGGTTTTGTTATACCTCAAATTTTTATTTTTTAAAAAAATATGCATAAAACGTATGTTGGATAGAAGAATAACTGAATGGCTCATGTTCTACAAGTTTAATGAAATTTTGAGGTATTTGAAATATTTTGGAAGTTGTCTCTTGGGTTTCCAAAGAGTAAAAAATTAGGATTTCCTTATTTTTGAAAAACAAAATCTAGTGTTCTCATTAATTTGATTGGCTTTTGAGTAGCAAAAGATGTTTACAATGTGTGTGGTGGAAAATATGAATTCTTTAACAACAATTAACATAATTTTTAGCTCATCATTAATCATAAATTTTTTTTTTAAATGATAATATCTATAATGTAGATATTTAGATTCAAATAAATAATATCTACTTTTATATTAATAAATAACACGTTCAATTTGTTATTAAACCAAATCATTTTTGTTGACAAACGTTTCACGTTATATAAATGATAAAAATACATAAAGATTAACATAACATGTCAAATAAAATTAAAAAGAAAGGAAGAACATTAAATAGAAAGAAATAAGGGATACAGAGATGAAGAAATACTTGGAAGACAACTTAATCCATTTGTTGTCATTGCATCTTTGACAAATTCTTTGGATACAGTGAATAATATACTCAAATTAAGCTCAATTTTAATATTTAATCTCCTTCTAAAGTCATTAGAGCTCATTATCCACATGTTCTATTTTCCTAGCTCCACCAAACCCCTTTCCATGATGTGCTCCAACCTTTTAGGTGTCAAAATTTTGTAGATACATGCAAAATCATTGTTGAATCATCTAATATGTTTAAGACCATTCTCTTTCACCCTTTTGACAATTATATATAAACATTTCATTTAAAATCTTTATCATACCTTGTTCAATTTTGGTTATCAAACCCATAAGATAAAAAAATATGAAAGACAAAAGATTCTTTTGGAACATACCTTACTACTTGCAACAACATCTCCTAGTTGTCAAACATCTTCAACCCAATTGACCTCATGCTTTGCACTTTACATGTTTTATTATTCCCAAAAGAATCACTCCTCCTTCTTTCAGTTCTAAGATATAAAAAAACTTATTCACATAGAAAATCATTAAATGTAAATCAATTTTAGAGATAAAAATAATTAATTGTTATATTGACTAAGTTAGATACTATTTTAAAGACTAAAAAAATGATTTGGTATCTAATTTAATCTGTATTGTTGATAAATAGTTTCTAAATTGGTATATAATTAGCTACCAAGGTTTTAACTACCAAATATTTAGATTTTAGAGTTGGTAGGTAAAATTTTGTTAGCTAATGAGATACCAATTCAGAAACTATTTATCAATAATAGAAACTAATTTAGATACCAATAATTTTTTTAGTCTCTAAAATAATATCTAATTTAGTCAATATATCAACTAATTATTTGTAGTCTCTAAAATTGGTTTATATTTAATGATTTTCTTGTAATGCATGTGATAAGTCATCATGAATCCGTGACCCAACTTCTTTGTGTATCTAGCACAAACACCACTAACACTAGAACATACTTGTAGCTATTAGATGTTACCACAACATCAATAGATTCCCTTACGAAATGAGAATTTTTACCTTTCTCATTCTTTTCCGTCTTTAGACAATTTTCCTAGAAGTGACCTTTCTTATGCAATTATAGCACTAAAATTTTTTATTTGCCTTATCATCATATGAATACTTTTACTTCTTTCCTTTCCACTCTTTCTTTTTATTTCCCATTGACTTCAAGGCATTCAAACTCAACTCACAATAGTTTGTTTTAGACTCTTTGAAGCTTTTGTAACTCCTCATTTCGAATTGAGGTCTACACCTCCTCCAACATAAGGGTCCATTCCTTCTTGAGCAACAAAGTGTCTTTAACATTCTTAAACATATTTGACAAGGTGTTAAGAAGTAGTAAAATCTTGTCTTCTTCCTCCTACTTCATTTATATTTTCTTAAGATTGTTTAGCATCTTGTTGAAATACGCTAACTCTTACACCATCGTTTTTAACTCACCCATCCTAGTTGAATGCAGTTGAAACTGTCACTGTGTTTAATTTTAAATCACTTTCTTGTCATTTGATTTCATTTCAATTTATACTATTGAATCCAACTTCATCACTTCGTTTTATTTTAGTCAAAATTACATAATTTGTTGAAAATGAATATCACAATAGCAATTTGACCCTTATACAACTAATTAAACCATAAAGAGAGTTAAGTATTTGAAAGTCTCTCAAAATATCAATTACAAAACACTATATTTGTCTCATCTATAAATTAACTAAACAATAAGGTGGTGATACAAACTACATCCATCACACACAAATAAAAGATATTAACATTTTCAATCACCATTTTTTGCATTTCAAAAGCATTTTATAGATTGAGAATCTTCCTTTTTTGTTTAGCAATAATGTTATCTCTATTATTAATGTGGTCATCTACGAGCCCCAGAAGGAAATTGATCCCCAACATCTCCTTCCCCACTCTGATTTACCAACATGGAAACATGATGCATCACGTACATAATACATCAAACTAAAGATTACAAAGTGAAGAAAGCTACAAACAACCTTGTGGTTTGGGCAACTCCAAAATTTCTTTCAAGCTTTTGCAAAATGTTATTGTTGTTCAAAGAGTAACAACCTCCCACGTTGACATAATGAAACAATTCCTCGACTTTTATCAATCTAAGATAAGCGTACATCTATGGAAGAGCTCTGATTCATGGCAGAATGACAAGGAATTTTGGATAAATAGTCTTTTAATTTGTAAGTTTACCATTGTATTTTTTTTTATAAGTAAGAGTTATTGTCGCCACAATAATTACTTCTTAATTTCTATTTAATAGTATATTTTGCATCTAATAGTTGTATGGTGTACGGTTATGCGTTTATGAACAATGTCATAAAAGATCTAAGATATAAAACTAATTAAATAATATGGAACACATGGAATTGAAAGTAACTTCATTTTAATATCCATGGTCTAGTTGATATTTTTATAACATGATTCTAAAGTTTCCTTAAAAAATTTCCTTACTTATGTAAAATTTCCTCATATATTTTACAAATACCCCAACATTAAACATTCATGTTATAAGAAAATAATATATTAAAATTTATTCTTGGCATCTTAACATATTTAGTGAATTTAATCAATTGTAATTCTATCACTTTCTAATAGCTGTGATTTAGGATTCCTTTTATAAGTTAGGCATTAAAACTAGAACAATTATATATATATATATATTAAAATATATTCTTAATAATTTAATATATTGGAATGACTTTAATCAAACATAATTCCAAATATTACTTTTGAGGTCTCACGTTAGAATTTGAAGTCAAGAATCATACATTTATCACATAGATGAAAACATTTAAGGACATATTAAATCACCAATATAACATCTAAATTACTTTCATGGTCAATTAAAAAAAATATTACATTTAATCCTAAAATAGTAATATATGATAACCTATATATATGCTAATAAATTCACGAGAGTAAGTGGAAGAGTTGTTTTTCAAGTCTCCTATTTTGTATGATATTTGTTGAGCTTAAAGTTACCACCAATGTTGTGAAACTTGAGAATAGTAAGAAGATCGAAAAAGAGAATTCAAAATCGTAACTCGATTGGTAAGAGTTACTAGTATATAAAAAAATATATTCAATACATAACGAATTAAAAATAAGTTCATAATTCATAAAATGTTCATGGATAAAACAACCAATAAATTCATAAATGTTTAATACAAAGAAATTATCCAAGAAAATAATTTATATTAATCACAATATAATCATTTTTCTCATCTACATGATCTTTATTTTCATTAATATCATCTTCACTGTAACCTTCATCATTATCATAAATGGGAGGAATCTCTAAATCATTCATAGATGCAGCAACACCACCTTTACTAGCATATTTATATTCTCCAATTTCAACTAATATGTCTTCATCTAAAGCATCTAAACTTGAATTTGCTTCATTCTCCTCCACGTTTATTCATCATTAGAAACAAGTCATCAATGTTATAGTTTTTTTGTTTTCATAATATATTTCCTTTTCATCAATCTTGAATTAGCCATCACAAACACCACATCATTCATGATCTTTTAGTGAAAATGATTTCTTTTCTTAGAGTGGACCTAAATAATTATAAAATTATTTAACACATCATATTATTATCTCAAAAATAATTATAAAATTAATTTCATAAATTTGAATTCTTACCCTCTCAAAAGCACTCTAATTATGCTCACAACCACGTGAACTACAAGTCAAATTCAATACTTTAATTGTAAATCTTTGTAATTTTAAATGTTCATCGCCATTGTGATGAAGTTTTGGTCTTGAGTGCACATTGAGCTATCTAACTACCAAAAAATCCAGACTTTTTCTTGAATCTCTCAATTTGAGCATCAATCTTACTTATCTCATCAATATCTCCCGCCAACCTCTCCAAACAAACAATCATACATTCCACATTTCACCTCATAATCAGGTAATAGCTTGTAGCATGCAATGACCTATGCAATTGGTTGTCCCATCTTTGATAAGTGATTTCCCAAAGGGGGGTGTAACTAAGTAAGATAAAAATAAATAAATTAATCTCCAAAATAAGTCTTCATTTCTAAAAAACAAATTAGAAGTAAAATATATGTTAAAAGTAATTAGTTATTATTATTACCTTTTACTGACTCCATTGAAAAGATTTTGTATCTTCTCTTTAGCAATATCTATCTCTTTAAATAAATATCATGACTGGTTTCTCATATGAATCCACCATGTGCAACACCTTAATTAGGGGAAGAGCACCCCTAATGCAATTCAAAATACTTTTCCAAAATCTCTTGTCCAATATTGACTAGATTGTCACTTCTTGGATGTGAACATCCTAGTAAGTGATCATTTATTTTCATTTAAGCATCCCAAAGTCAAATAAGAGGTGGAAAAATGAGTATTGACTAGTTTTATCAAATTTTTATCCCTTTAGTATATTTGCGCAACAAGGAGATAATACCAGTTCTTGAATAGATGTAGGTTTGATTTTCTTACCATTGGTTATTGTCTCACGATGGAGTGATATTTTCTTATCAAAATCCTCCAACATTAAATCAATGTAGTGGGCTACACAAAGTGTCCAATACAATTTTTTTTTCTTTTGTATTAACAATTCCCCAACTGTCTTATAATTTGTTGCATTATCAGTTACAATTTGAATGATATTCTCTTCCCCAACCTCCTCAACAACATCATCCATCATCGTGATTTTTTTTTGCAACCGTCTTGCATATGTCAGAAGCATCAATAGACTTCAAAAAGTCAGTCCCCCTTGAACTATTTACCAAAATATTAAGTATAGTCATTCTTTTCCTATCAATCCATTTATATGTCATTATTGTGCACCTATTTTTTTTTCCAAAATAATTTATGTTCTTTCAAAATCAGATTAATCTTTTCAACTTGTTGCTTCAAATATTCCACTTTAATTTCATGATATGATGGTGGTTGATTATTTTTTTCGTAAAACACTATACATCATTTTTATAATTATTTAGCATCCACTTCTTGCTCAAACTTCTTTTTGGTGAGTCAAGAAAGGTGATTGCTCTATTATGAAGAATGAGGACAAACACTTGAGCGTTATGAAGGTTCTCAATAGTGCCACTTTCTTGACTTTGAAGGTAATTCTCCTTGTTTAAACATTGTTATTGGTTGGTTGAACAAGGTGATTTATGCCATTATTTTAAATTGAATTTTTAGTGTCATTAACGGAGTGTTTTGTCATGACTCAAGCAAAGTGCAATTTTCATCCAAAACGTGTTTAAATTTGAAAAACAAGGCTCAAGTGTTAATGTTTCATTACTATAAAGTTGAATCATTATAACTTTAGTTTTTTATTAAATGCTTAAGTAATGTGATTATCTAATTTAAAACCTTTTATTATTGTCAAGCTATAGCCTTAGTGTATTTTAAATATTCAAGCAAGGATTTTATTTCTTTATTTTTCTATTTTATCCTTTTTTTTCAATAAATACCAAAGATTAAGATAAAATACATTTTAAAAACATAACAAAAAAAACAATATATTTATATACACGGTTGAAGATAAATTTAATCATTTTAATGTGAATAAATGTCAATTTGATTTTGAATTTTTTTTAAATTGTTATTTATCACGAAATATTGTTAAGAGGTAGAAGAATATAAAGACACTCCAAAAAACTAAATCTTAAAATTTAGGAGAAAATAATCGTATCTATTCAGCCTAGCATATTTGTCATCGGACAACAAATAAATATATTTACTTATCCCTCATTAATTTATCAAATTGAACTTATTTAAAAATAATGAACTAATTGAACTTTTCAAAAATATGATCACTATCAAATAAATTAGAAGATTTAAGTAGTTAAACCAATAAATTTTTGAAGTTATAAGAAAACATTTTATACAATGTTAAGATAAGAATAATATTTTTAAAATTAGCAAAACAAGCTAACTTTACTTAATTTGAACCGACTCATTTTGAGTTATAAAAAACAAACCAGGTTAACAATCTATGATTAAACGGGTTAGAAAACCTTACCTATCCCACCAAAGAACAATTTCAGTGTATTTATTTTATAATTTAGTTATTTTTGTTTTTAAAATTATATATACACTAAAAAAATCATAAAATAAAAATTAATTTTATATAAAAAAAATAATAAATTGCTATATTAATTAACTTATGGAATAAACAATATGAACCAGAATGAATTGGTATACTCAAAATTTCTACCCATCAGACCAACTTAGACAAAGTGCCACCAACCTATTTTACCATCTCTATGTTTTATCCTCAAAAGGAGAAAATAACAATATCGTTATTATTTTTACGAACGAACAACCTTATTGGACAGATAAAAAAAAAATCAACAGAGCGGAAAAAAATTAATAAAAAACAATAAACATATATCCAACTCTCTTGTTCTTCTAGGTAAGGGGTAAAACTATGAAGCTTGCAAAACCCTGAACCCTGAATCCTGCATTTCATTCCCTTTTCATTCTCTCACTCACTCTCACCATTCTAAACCCTCACCCATTTCTCCAACCTTTCGCCACCTGACTCAACCATGCTTCGCATAGCATCAAAGTTATCATCAATAGCTTCTTCTTCTTCCTCTGCTCTCACCGCAAACCAATTCCCCACTAAGCTCTCTCCTCTTCCCACTTCATTCTTCCGACCGTTTACCATTGGCTTGGAATTAGAGGACCACATGGTTGTCCCCGACGCCATTGGCATGATCAACTACGCCCTGAAGGTATGGAGGACCGAAAGATCACGTAAGTTATTTGATAAAAAATCGTGTTTTTCGGCGACCCATTTGAGTGTTTCGGCCAAAGTTAACTTCTTTTTGTTTTTTCGAGTGTGCTTCTTTAGTTGGGGCGTTTCGGATGGGTTTGTGTGTGTTGAAGCACTGCATTAGCACTGAGTTAACTGAGGGCAAGGATCCAAAGCGCGAGAATTCGAAGGGAATGGCCATGCTTGCTATGTCCACGATTTTGTATGAAAGGTAATCCTTTGTGATTGTTTAGTTGTGTTGAATGGTGTTATTGTTGGTGAATTTATTGGGTGATTGTTTGAACTCATTAGAGATATTTTTTTTCTGTTGATTTCAGAGGAGAGTACACTGAAGCAATAGAAAAGCTCGAGGATGTTCAAGAATTAACCAATTCTTATTTGGGAGTTAGAGGTAATTTCTTTTATTTTATCCACCCCTTTTGTTGGTTACTGCTATTGTTCGTTGTTGTTTGTTGTTGTTGTTTTTCTTCTTCTTCTTCTTCTTATTATTATTAGAAAAATGACATCACATTCTTTCTACCGCACTTGTGAGGATCACAAAATTGTGTGGGCTGCACTTCTTATTTAATTAACCCTGCCTATGATTTTGAAGTTTTCAACAAATTTTGACCAATAGCAAGGAGTGTGTTAGAAAGGGTGTATTAGAGAGTACACCACCATCACTTATTATTTTAACATCACTTTTGCCAATGATTTTGAGTCATGTTGGATTTTTGTTGTAGTTGCTGCTCTTGAAACTCAGGCTGGGCTTTATTTAGAGTTGAGGCAGGTTGGTATTTGCTAAACAATTGTAGAATATTTGGCTTCTTTCTGCAGCACTATTCTTGTTTATTCACTTTTTTCTATGTAGGATGATTTGGCAGCAGCGGTG
>Ga0123342_1002894_pt1 | contig 28157 bp, 10 predicted proteins | sample Turbeawhitnodule_FD_89960 | JGI IMG/M metagenome (GOLD analysis project Ga0123342, IMG submission 89960) | Root nodule microbial communities of legume samples collected from Mexico - Turtle bean Mexico white nodule | ecosystem: Host-associated > Plants > Roots > Nodule | place: Mexico: Nepantla... | reverse complement strand
TTTTAAAATATTTTAAAATAATTTATAAGGGTTATAAATTGTTGAAAGTAAATTTTTTTTAATAAAAGGTATAGCTACAAATTAAACATCAAAACTGAAACAAATTATAAACAAGAATTAGTACATTGTTAAATAAAAAAATTATAAGAATTTTAATCAGATTAAGGGTTGGATATTCAACAAATAATATATTACATAATTTCTAAGAGATTGGATCTTAGATAATTGAATATAATTCAACCATAAAAATATTCAATTCAATTTATTTAAGTTAAATAAGTTGAAGAATAGAAGTTGGACACATCTTATAATAAAAAAAAACATTAACCCAAATAATTTTTTTTGCTAAACATGTAATTCCATATAAGAAGATCCCTTTTATTTATTTTAGATTCTTGAAAGATTCAATTTCATTTAAGTGTCATTTTTAAAACTTAAGACTATTATACACAAACATTTCATTCTAATAAAATAGTGATACTTTTTTTTCATTTGTAAAGAAAACTTCAAATGAAACTTAAAAAACTTAAAAAAGAATGATTGTTTTCTAACTACTATAACCTACATTAAATAGGATGATAGATATCTTTATTTCGATGGTTGTTGGTTTTTGTGGACTGTTGGATTGGTGTTTGGATTGATGGATAAGGGTTGTGGTTCTTTTTACCCCTGTTTTGGTTGCAGTGAGATTGTATTGGATTTGTTTTGAGTTTGTACGGGATTGTACGAGTCTGTACGGATTTTTCAGTGGTAGACTTTTTTTTGTCTCTCTCATTTTGTTGGTTTTGGAAACCTAAGAAATTGATTCATATTATATAGGTATGTATAAGGTTGAACCACCCCTTAAGTGATTCCTGTTATTCAATCCTTATCGCTGATAAAAAAAACTACATTTGAATAAATTATAAAGGATGTTAAAATGAGAGCAAAAATAGTATGTTGATTAAGTGTCTGTTAAGCTTGGTAAAGGAACATTTATTTTGTAAGAGTCTAAAGAAGTAGAGTATTGATTATGAGTCTAGAAAGGATAATTACTCCACCCATCAATTAGTGGACAGATGGTAGAAGGTCTATCAAAGCATGCTGCAATTAAGTTCAATCAAATTGTGCAGAGAAAGAGACAGAGCCACATGGATCATGTTAGGACATACACATAGGTAGCCAGCTAGAAGCATTTAGAATTTTGCTCAAAACAAAGATCCCAAGAATTTTTTTTCAAAGATAAAACTTCACAAGTCATAAAGTAATTAACCTGCATTATTAACCAGTTGGCCAGTTCCCTTCCTTACCCTCTTGGCAGCTTCTCAATCAAAACCAACTAAAGTACATCTCTATCACCACCAGATTCTGCAAAAGACAATATGATGTAGACATGAATAAACAGTATATGCAGAAGCTCCCTAGCATTTCTAAAACGACTGAGAACAAAATATCAAGGGCACTGAAGAATGTCATAATTTTATTACATGACATGTTCTAATGTTAAGTGTAGTATCTGATTTAGTATATGCAGTTTTGTTACAGTTTTTTCTTACAATAAACTATTATCTTAACCTTCAACTTCTAAGCTAGATAGAACTTCTGAAGGTACAGAAATATTACATATACTTTGTGTGTTCTTCTGTTAATGTGGCTACCAATTCTGCTTTGAGTGATATAAAATTTGACCTCTAGAAATATTCAGCAATGAATTGTATGTGCATGTTGAACATCATTGCTTTACTAAGGTATATATTTAGTAAGTTTTAGACTTAGCTTCAAATCATTGAGATTTTGAGTACTTCAATTCCATAGCATGAGTTGAAGATGCAGTTATTGTTAATAAATAGAAGTGTTCAAATGGTTGCTGCTACCTTGTTTTGTCAACTTAGGGAAATTATTCCATAAATAAGATTAATGGTTTGTCTTGTTGTCGTGTTGTGCTGTGAGTCAATGACCTTAAAATAGAAATGACTTGTTTCTGCCCCCTATGGAGCGTAGCAGAATAATGGATCAGATTATTTGTTCTTTTGTCCACAAACAGGTATCTAGAAACTCTGCAAAATTCAACCCATAACCTTTATCCGGACCCATTTAACTACCCAAGTTGGGTTGGATTGTTTGAGAACAAGTTAGGTGTGTGTTCATGGATAAAAAATTGTAACAAAAAAAACTATAATTATACACAAAAATGAAAAAAATACTATTTAGTTTTAAAGTGTGAATTTAAATTTAAATGCAAGATATCTATGCAAGGAGTTTCATCCTATTGACAAAAAATACTTGAACTAAAATGAATTGGATAAAAAGACTGGAATGTTAAAATGAAAATGACACTAAATTGTTTTCTTAATTTAGTTTTTAAGAATTGAATTACTCTTAAATAGAATTACTGAACTAAATTGAATTACAGCTTATAATATTCAAAAATATACTTTAAAATAGGATATTTACGTGTTATAACTAAATAATTCAAACAATTTAAAATAATTCAATTTACTTTAATTCACTAAAATAATGTTATAGTTCATATCAATTCATTTAAATTAGTATAACATTCAATTTAGTTCTTTCAAATATTTTTAAATGAATAAAAAGAAATAGTTTATTTATGTGACTTTAAAAAAAAACCCAACTTTTTAAAAATTGGAAGAAAAAAAGGAGAAAATAATATTTTTCGTTTAATTTTTTTAGAATACCATTTTCAAAAATAAATATATTATATAAAAGTACATTAAAATATTATAATTTATCATTATAAAATATTTTATATAATTCATTGGTTTATGTCTTTTCAGTTCATCTAATTATAAATATTTTTCCAACATAAATTTTAATTTTAATGTACTTTATAGACTAGTTTAAAACATGGCATTGAGCATGCAAATGACTAGTTGAAGAAGGAACAGTAAAACACTCTGTTCTGATTCACGCCACCGTTGGCCACCGTCAACTGTCATGTTGGAACCGTCTCCTTCACATTTAAATTTTAAACTTATCCACATCAATACTCACCTAACACTGTACAACTTTTTTTATTTTTTATTTTTTCTTTATATTATATGTTTTATCTTATATTATGATGTATATATTCTTTTTTTCTTCTCTTATATCACAAATTATTACACACAAAAATTGAACAAATAACATTATCCTTTATCAAATTTGGCTGCAGTACTTTTCAGTATTGGACGTATATCCTTTTCTCGCTTTGAAACTAGAAATTACCCTTACTTAAATTAGAATTTTCAGTCTTCAAAAGTATAGTTGAATATTTGACTCTAGAAAGTTCACAACAAATTGGAAAAGGTTTTGGACCACAATTTTCATAAATGATTTTTGATAAAAAGAAATTAGTTTTTATTACTCTTATATAATTTTTCTATTTTTTTAATTTATATATAAAGTTAATTGTAATTTATATATTTTTTAAAATTTCTTTATTTTTAAAATTTTGTAGAAATATTTATAAAGAAATTCGTCTAGGCATATAAATAATTTTTTTTTTATGATTGGAGTTACTTATTCCTAAAAGGATGCTATAATTTTATAACTAAGCAAGACTAGACTATATAATTTGTAAGAAGATAATATATATATATATATATATATATATATATATATAAATAAAGAATTCTTCAGTTGTTCAAATAAACAATAATAATGATAATTATTATTAACAAAGAGGCCAAAACATGAAGTTAAATTTATCCTCAACCTGCTAACCCTACATAATCATTTACAAGTAGGAATAAAGACTTTTTAATAATATTTTTTTAAAAATAAAGTAAGTTTCCATATGAATTAAAATTATTTTTTTATAAATTTAAAAAAAAAAATTTATCTTTAAAAAGTATTTTGATAAATTAGAAAAAAAACAGTATATAAACTATCTTTCTCTCTTAGAACAAAATTTAATACTACATAAAAGAATTTGATTATGTTAAAGTAACTTAGAGTCTTGTGAAGATTAAAGAATTGAATATCAAAGGAAAAAACAAAAAAATTCTCATTATTTTAAGATCATATAATAATTTCTTAGATAATTTTCCATGACTTGTCAAAATCTCTCTAGTTTCTTTTTATTTATTTTTCCTTTTTAACCATGGATCAATGAACTGTCACTCCAAAAGAAACCATCCCATCCTCGGGGCCAGGACTGTGTGACTGATAATTTTTTCTGCACTGCTTTTCAATTGAATGTCACCCTTGAAACCATGTTCTAATGGTTTCATGATATCTACAAACCACAGAATCAAAAAGTGAATTTTCCTCCTAGAATTAAAGGAAAGAAGAATACAAGAATATTCTATATTTAAAGCCAAACCCTTTAATTTATCTCACTAACAGGTTCCTAACACAACACATATACACATATAGATATAAAGTGTTTGGACTGAAAATTATGTGTGTTCCTAGAATACAAGTTAATTTGTGAAAAAGTGTTTTGTGTATCACAAGACTCTAGCTGGATGTTGTCCCACTCTACATTTAGAGGTCACATCTAGGCATGATCCACCAATCCTTTCACCTTTTTATAAACATTGCAGACACCATTCCAACCTCATCTTAATTCATTTCCTTCTTCACTTCCTCTATTTCCAAACTGCATGCAAACATAACCTAATTAACCTTCCACTGTCATGGCTTCAAGCTCCCACAACAACAAGGAAAACTCTTCTTCTTGGACTCGCATGCAGAACAAGCAATTCGAAAGCGCACTTGCCTTGTATGATCAAGACACCCCAGATCGATGGCAGAACATAGCCAGAATAGTTGGTGATAAATCTGCTGAGGAAGTCAAGAAACACTACGAAATCCTTCTGGAAGACCTTAGGCATATAGAGTCTGGACGTGTTCCAATCCCCACCTACAAGTCCACTCATGATCGTAACAATGAAGAGAGGTAAAAGGATCATTTAGCTTCACACTTTTTTCTTTCATCAGATTTCTGCTTCTTTCTTCTCTTACTGTTCTATCTTTCCCCTCATGCACATGCAGTGCTTAGTTATGGAGTCTTGCTTCCCTTTTCTTCTCTCATTCATTCTTTTGCCTTTCTTTAAATTAACTTTTCATGAACCATTCATTTATGATGAACAAAACAACAAAGGGAAAATAATTATTTTTTTTCTACAAACTAAAACTAACCTATTCATAAACTAAAATAAGATTATGTATTAGTTAATCAAAGAAAAAGTTACTCAAACAAAAACTTTACTATCAGTTAATTTGGTAAACTCCAGATGATTATGGAAGGATGACTGACATAGTCTATAGCTGAACAGTTTAGAGACATTATATATACATACATATATATATATATATATATATATATACAAAATTGTGGTGGATAGAGATTACTGTACAAATTGTTCAAGGTTTTTAAATTTTGAAGATCTTATATTCCAAGTGATGGTATGCATACATACACCAAAATCCCTCATAAGATCCTTTTTAAATGTTTTATGTAGGTAGATGTGTAATAAGAACACAACATAAATGCTGGAAGAACTTGTTTAAACAAGTAGCTAATTCAAAATGATTCAATATAAAAGTTAAGAAAGATAAATAAAATTAATGTACTATTTTATTTTAATATTTAAAACTATTAATAATTTACGAATTACTAACGACAGATCAATGTAATTATTTTGTATCACGAATTATCAACCTCAATCAACAATCTAGAGTGGAAAAAATTGTTAGGAAGAAATGAACGTCAAGGCTAGTGCGTTTTCTAATTTTTATTTAATTTTATATTATTTGTAATTAAAAAGGCATAACATTTTGTTTTACTTCCATTATTTTCGAAGGTTTATTTTGAAGAATAGATGAAAACAAAACATGATGAAAATAAGTTATGAATAGACTTGATTTTTTTTTATAAATGCTGATATAAAGATTTTTACACTATTAATTGAAAATTACTCTAGATTCGAAGCTTAAAGAAAAAATATTATGAAGTTCAATAATTTCAACTTCAATGTATAATTGGATAACGATGTAAAAAAGTTACATTGCTAACATATTTTAATTAAATTTCTGTAATTATTTATATTAACTATTAAAAAAAAAGTCAAATACCCCAAGGGGTTTTCCTTAATAAGAAGGCATAATGCATGATGATATTTGTTCATTAACAAAATGTAGCTTGATTGGCAGGTCTCTCAAGTATCTTAATCAGCAGTGAATTGACCAAGTCAACTCAAGTCCTATAGCCACTTAAGTTGGAACAACACAGAATGCAAAACCAAACATTCTTCTTCTTCTTCTTATGTTTTCCTTGTTTATGGCCAACAAACATTCAACACTTCTCTTTACAGTTATGATACTAAGTGAACAATGACATATTTGACAGTGTTTGGTTTCTATTTTCAAAATCAGTTTAAAGAAAGTTGTTGAAAACAATAAAAGAAACATGCTTGATAGAGATAGATTGGGAATTTTCCCTCTTTTGTTTCACTTAGCTAGGAAAAAAGCAACATAAATGCAATAGGAGAGGTGCTCTCAAAGGTTGTAACAGACCCAGGTTTAAACTCTACAACATAGATTTAAGATTAATTAATTTAAACTAATATATTTTGCTTTTGCAAAGAAGTTTTGAGAAATGTTTATCCAAGTGATGAAAAGTTTTATCAGCAATTGAAATCATAAGAAAGTAAGAGGACAATTATTTGTTTAATTCACGAGCTTACCTACTGAGGACTGAAAAGTTGCTTAGTTCTAACATAATTGCTTATTCTTGACATTAAGAATAATTATAATTTTAAAGGTAACAAACCAGAGTTTGAACTTATTCCAAAAACAAAAGGAGACTGTTTTGACAGACATTTCAATTATCAAAGTATAATAAAAATAAGCTCCGACTGATTTGATTATGAGAAGCCAAATCATTGATGATGACCACACTATTATTAGTATTTGTATTAGTATTGATGCTCCAGAACAAACTGATTGTTGAAATGGAAAACTCATACGAACAAAATACATTCATTATATAGCTAACTTTGGTGCAAAACCAGGAACACAATGCAGCAGATTAGAATTGAAGAAATATTGTAAAAACAAGAGAAAGAAGTGAGATAAAAAAAAACGTGGGGAGATAAAAGAAAAGGTTAACATAGGGCAAAAAGTAAAGCCTCATATGTCAAAACATTTGGTGATCCCGAATACAAAGACTCTGATAACCTAGTAAAATTTGTACAGTCATCACCTCCCTTTACAACATGAAAACTAGCTCATAAATAATATTATATATCCCTGCCGCATGAGAGAGAATCAGGCAGGGCAAGGCCATTAATAGTACCAAGCCTCGGCTAACCTGATTCTAGCTGTATTATCCTCACACTAACAAATGTACAATTTCAAGTACAACTAATTTATTACTTAACTACCTGAATACAGACAGGGCCATTAGCAATACCACATATGAAAAGAAAAAAGAGCAGGTGCTTCTATTATCTTCAGTTAGCTGTACATTCTCTATACCATCTGTGCAGGATTTAGAGTCAGAATACTAATCCTCCTCTCTGCATAACCACACAAAATTCAGTTAAGTACACACAATGAAGTAACATCTGAAGAAAATGTCAAATAGTATCCACTTCATGTCATTAAATTATGTGAAGCGAATTCATTAGATAGAAGTGCAATGGGGACCTATATTTTAGACATCCTTTGGCAAGTGAAAGTCATTCATCTTGTTTGCATACAGTAATTCAAGATAGACTCATTAATTGTAAACACTACCAGACATGATAGATCACCCCTACTTCATATGGCAGTTGATTGAATCAAAAGTTTGTACGAGAAAATTATCAAACCTCACACGGTTGAATGGAAATGAAACTTTTCTTTAAACAAAAATTGCTATGTACACATGTAAACTTTTGTAAAGAAAAAAATGTCACGTTAGTCCATAATCAAATTTTCAAGGGTAAATTTTCAAGGGAACTATACTGCTGAATCAAAATAGAGTACAATCTTTCGAAGGAAAGGAAATTAAGTTCGAGTTTTGTGAATATATGAGCCTACTGTGACGCAATTGTAGCAATGGATCTAAATATGAGCAAAAATGAAGAGTAAATTTGAGATAGAAAATATACCCCCAGCAGCGACCAATTTCTCTACACGGGCAACAATGTGCTTCCCATAGGTATACTTCTTCAAGGCATTCAGGTGAACCTTTATTCGATTAAGGATTAGCTCAAGCTGCTGGTCATCACAGGTTTCCAGCACTTTCTGTACAACGTAGTTTGCAAACTGATCCTTCATCATAATCTAAAAACATACAGGCACTATATGAGAAATGTAAATATAATGACTAAACAGCACAAAAGATCAATTAACATTAAAACAAAAAAAAAAGACAGTACAAAAGTTAAACCAAACTTTTTCGGAAGAAGACCTACCTGGCTTTATTTACAAAACGATTAAGTTATAATCACAACAGAAGAAACCATCATTTTGTAAAGTGTTTGTCCAATTGAAGATTATATAGAGTATAAAACTTAACTTGTGAACCAAAATGATATGTAGACTAAAGTTTATCAAGACCATAAATTGATCTTTGCTGATAAAAAAAAAAAAAAGACCATAAATTGACAAAGAAAAAGTGGGCCCTGATTTTCTTTTAAAGCAAGAACTTTCAAAGCTTAATTTAATATAGAGTATATGATTGTACGTTGGCATTACTCTACATCACCATGGATAAAGAAGTAGGGAAAAAATTAGGATGTAAAAGCACAGAACAAATTATCAGGGGCAGGAAGGAGGGTATTATGAAAAGTGTGTGTGTATATCATGTCATTTTAAAAACATGTAATGGTTAAAGGGGGAGGAAGGACATATCCTACTCTTGGCACCACCACCAACCCTCTGCCCCTATCCATTTGGCATTTCACAAAATAGAATATAAAGATGACATCTCAGACAGCAACATATTTTCATAGGAGATGCTGCAGGGGTGTAGCTATGAAGCAACTTGGCTTACGAGGAGTCTTTAAGGTAGAAAATAGGGAGGCTTAATTTTTTGAAGAAAAAATTGGCATAGCCCACTCTGAAAACAAGAACAAGATGGGCCAGTAAACACCAGAACCTATAAATTGCTTCAGCAATGCAAACAAATTTCACACGTAGCTTATTTCCTTAAACTCATAACAACCAGAACAACAAAAGATCTTATTGAATAAATTAAATGATAAAATGGACGGAATGAAAAAGAGTAAGGATATTCAAAATAGTATAAAACTACTTCAAGCTATACTTTCAGCAGAATATAAGGAAAGATTGCTAAAAGAAGCATAATGCAACATAACAAGAGATTTTGTTCATTGATGGGGATCATAGTTCATGAACAGACCTGCAGGGGCTCGTTTTCATAAGTGGAGCCAAGCATCTCATTCACAAGGACTTGACGCTCAGTAGGTGTTCCAAAGGAAAGGCACTTTTCTATAACATTAGAGGCAAACTTCTGCTGACTCATCTGCACTATTTGCCCAGTTAATTCTTTGATTATAGCTGACCGTTCATAAGGCTTGCCATGCTCCAGCACATGCTGCAAATTTTAACCAAGCATCCAAAAATTGAATTGAAGGTAATAATGACTAAAATCTAAAGAGGTAATTAAAAAAAGTCATCCAAAAGGAATGCATAGCAGAAATCTGTTAGTTTGTTGAAATAGAAAAGAAAGAACTCAGATTTCCTATAAATAAGACGAGAGATAGAAAGACAGTAGTGCCTTGTCATTGGTGAGAGAATTTGGGTCTTTGAGCAATTAAAGGTGCAGACCCTCAAATTAGAGAACAAAATCACTAGTGACCATCGGATGATAAGCAAAAACCAAAATGAAATGCAACAAACCTGTACAACATAATTTCCATATTGGTCTTGTGCTAACATACACACAGACAGCAAAATTTCATCCATCATAATCTGTTGTGTTTTGAGATCATGGCAGTACTCCAAGACTCTCTGCACATTGAAATATGACTATTTTAGAACTACAATGTTGATCTTACAAACTAGCAATCCAGCTACTAAGTTTTTTACACAAATGCACAAGAAGCAACAGTTACCTGTATAACACGGCAACCATAAGGATGAGTTGACAATGTCACAACCTGGTCATAAAACGTTGAAACAATAAAATGGATTGCATCCTCTGGCACACATTCAATACATTTCTGGATGACATGATTTCCATTTTGATCACGTACACAACGCATAATATGACCATCCAACTCTGTAACCATTTTAGTCTGCTGATCCATGTCAACAACTTCAATAGCCTACAGGATTTAGCAGAGAAAAACAAAATGAATAATAACTCTTTACTTACCATCAACCCAGACAAATCACAACAGCACTCTAAATTCAAAGCATTAATCATAAGCCAATATTAGTTTCACACACAAAATAAGCAAAATTGCATATAGAAAAAAATATTAACACCCAATATACTTTTTTACTTAAAGCTTCCGACAGTCAAGTCGACAAAACTATTAGAAAAGAAACCATAGTTTTTCTGACATTAAGAAAATGAAAAAAAAATAATTAAAAGGATTGGGTTGCTCTCAAACACATACTCCAACCCATAAAGTAAATGGGAAATGTTGGGGAAAAATACCTGGCAAGATATATAAAATAAAAATAAAATTGGGGCTCATTGTGATTATTTCAACAGGGTGCCTTGACAACCGTTCAACATGATATCTCTTATTAACAAGAAAGCAAGTTTAAAGGCAGTTCTAGTAACAGTTTGCGTAATGCCAGGGTGACATGTTCCTAGCCTTTCCAGATAGTATATAACATTGAAAAGCATTATTCTTCCTCAGCATATTTTGACATAAAAAACATCCAGTCATCCATCTTGGAAAGGCACAGTAGCCAACCCAAAAATTGTAGCAAAATCATAGAGTAACAGCTATACCAAAGCTAGCAGATACAATGTAAATAATTTATAACAAAAGTTAAAAACTCAAAAAGCACTAACACTTATACATTCATAGTTACTATTCAACATTAATAATCCTTTAAAGTTTTGTATCGTAAATTGATAAAAACAATAAAGGAAGTTTCAATACATTTAAAACAAAATCACAATTTACATTAGTCAGAATGTTTTAAACAATTTATAGCACTGATAGTAATAACAAATCTTAAAAGCACAACCAAACAAATCACAAATAAAAGAAAGGGAGTTATTACTTATTACTATTACTAAAGTGAGAGAACATTGCCAATTACAAACAGAAAAGGGAGAGTGATATCTTCTTTTTCTGAATAGATTCTTTTTCCACAGTGAATTTTTTTAAAGGAAGTACTAACAAGTGCCCTGAAAATATTAAGGAATCAAATGTAAAAAGTATTAAATGAAAAAGTAAAACAATTATTATATAAAAATTAATAAAATAGTTAATGTTTTCATCTTTAAGCAATTAGAAGCATTTAACGGTGGGTATTAGAAGTTAGTTAACCAATTCCCTTAGGGTATTAGTTCATAAAACCTTAGATAACAGTATGATCTCTACAAAAGGGATCAAGCTTCTTCAAGAAGCTGCAGATGAAACACAACCAAACACCAATGGCAGGTCTTGGCTGGGAAACCAGCTGGGTTGATTGGAAAATCCCAACCCAAGGCAGGAGCAGACCACGGGTCAAAGATTTTGCCCCATTTCATTGTGGTAGCTGTTGCAGACACATTTTAACTGCAATCACAACTATCATTGTGATAACCAAATGTGATACTATGACTAACTGTTGAGGTCAGGAACTGTAACAGCATGATTGACTACACCGTAACAAACTACAATCCAACACTTAATACAGCAGAATTTGTATAACAAAAGCAAACACAATATAATTATGGAAACAGTCATAAGGTAGATAAATTGATAACCAGACCTTCTGGATAACCCGACAGCCGTACATTTGAAGACTTAGGGTCAGCACATGACCCGTAAGCTGATCAGCAAGTTCTCTTATTTGTGCTGCTGTTCCATGTTCAAAAAACTAAACATGAATTGCATTTTGTTAGACATGTATACAATGAATTCAAAGTTTTTTGCTTTAAATAATGAATTTGATACCCTGTTGAACATAATTATGAAAAAAATACACTACACAAGTTAAAAATTGAAAATATAGTGAGATTCTATATATAGCAAAGAAAAGATCAAAGTACCTTCTGAATCACATAATTACCGAAGACATCAGTCATTAGAGAAAGTGCTTGTGGCATGATTTCATGGAAAACCATGTTTTTCTCATCCATTGAGGCAGTCTCAAGTTTCTGTTGGATAAATCGGCTTCCGTACTGATCAGCACTGTTTAAGAAAGAACATGAAAACAAGTTAGCCAAATATTAAATCTGAAGAAGAAAAACAATGTATCACCAGTATGTACCTGAATTCAACAACATGCCCGGCAATTTCTGAAAGTTCAAAACATTTGGTCTTATTACTTTTGAATTCATCAAGCAAGGAAGATGGAAAATTCTCTTCTAAGCCACCAACTGTGTCTGAATGCCAAGCTCCCATGAAACCCCCAGCAGCATTCCTCATCCCAGACAAACGCATATTTCGTTCACTTTGGTTCATAGGACTACCTGGTCCATAGAGGGAGTTAGGGAAAAGGGAACCAGCCAGTGGGCTTCCTGGATATGATGTAGCCAGACCATATGATGGATTTCCAAAAGAATTAGGGCTCAAGGTAGCTGATTTACTAAGGTATGGAACATTGAAATGTGAATTTTGGGGGGCAATCAAAGACTCAACATAAGCCTTTTGGAGGCCAAGTAAATCTGTGCATTCCCTATTTATCACTGATTCCTTAAGCGCAGCAATCTGTGCAGCAGAAGCAACATCCCCCGACCTCAGATACTGAAGATACAAAGGGTCCATCAAGGGCAACTGTTGAGTGCTACCGGCAGCATGACTTCCAAGCCTACTAGAATTTTGTAATTCAGTTGCAGCCAATAAAGGTCCTAAAGCTACACCTCTTCCCAGTGCTCTAGAGTCCATAGCATTCAATCCTAGTGCAGATGCAGCAACAGCAGCATTTTCAAAGAAAGGAGGCAAATTCCCACTCCCAAGCTGGCTTGCCATCATGGATGGTGATGAAGGATTAACACTATATCCAGTCATGCCATAGTTTGGATATGAGATATCTTCAACATTCTGATAGTGAGCAGGTGAACTACCTCTGTTAGTAAAAGTTGGTGTGGAAGGTCCTTTCAAATGCGTGTTAACAGAAACTCCACCAGCCTTATGGGGTTCTAGCTGTTCATCTGCATATCCTGGTGATTTATTCAGATCCAATCCAAAACTGCTGCCCTTATTCACTTTTAAATGGGATTGGGTAGCAGAATGACGTTGATAAGCCAAGGAATCAGGACTGTTTAAGTAAGGCTGCTGTTTAAAACTGTGAGTATAATCTAACTCATTGTGCCTAGATGACTGGGAATGTTTCTCATCATCTATTATATCTTTCGTTGATAAATTCATACTAGCCAAAGCAGACGCCAGATCTGCAGAGTCATTTAAATTAGATGAGACAGCATTGAGTAAATTTTGACCGTTAGAAATTTTTTTATCAGCAGAACTGGACCTGCCATCACCAATGGGTGGAAGGCAAGGACTAGCAGCTCTTGGTAGAAGCTGAGAGTCAGGGGTGCTGCTCCTTGATAGGGAGGCTCCTAAGGCAGAAGCATAACTTTGAGGTCCAGAACCAACAAAATTTTGGGCAGCAGATATACCCTGCTTATTCCCACCAGACCGCAGGGCATTCAGTTCTTGATGCACATAAGCAACACGGGTTTCAGATTTTTCAGCAATATCATCAAATAAGTTACTGCTAGGTAGATTATGAGGGTGCTTGGATGCAGATGATGCATTATTCCTTTCATCCTGCTAAGAAAATATGGCAACAAACATCAGAGACAATGCAACTAAATAAAATTATAATACAAGTTATGTCCACCACACATAATCTCATTGCAAAACTAAGTAAAGACAAAATTTAAAATTTCAAGCCCATAAAATTGCAATTCCACACACTATTGAGCCACAATTAGAAACTGAAAGGTAGTCAACCAAAAACAAAATTTAAATGAAAAAAGCAAACCATAGATATGTAATAAAGGTAGAGTGACTCGAAAGTCCACCAAAACACAGCCTAGTGAGCATAGACAAGTCAACAACAGCATCCAACTAAGAGATTCCAAACAGAAAAACAGAAAATAAGAGGAGTCACTGTTCCAAAATTAATCAATTTGCAATCCTCAAATTCCATTGCAATCACTTTGTCTGGACACTAAGGGGGCATTTTGAGGGTGAGAAACAGGTAAAGACCATGAAAATTCTTTATTTTTTAAGAAAAATCTCTAATTTGATAATTCATTAAATGAATGACCTCAGAAATCCAACTCTGAATCAAACCCTAAAACAAAGCCAGTGAATGTATCAATGAACACTCGTGGATTTGAACCAATCATTTGGGCTAAGTTGAAGGCCTATTCTTGGGTCAAACTAATACCAAAGGTAGGTTATTGAGTTCAAAATGAAGTTGACAATATTGGCAGTTTATGAATAATCCAAGCATTGGTTAATAAGCTCAAAAGTAGTTGACAATGTTGGCAGTTTCTGAATAATCCAACCATTAGGGAAAAAGGGACAAGATACTATCACAAAATGGTAAAAAAGTGTCATGAATACGCCTCCTCAGTCCAGGGTTAAACTTCTCCAACATCCAAAGGCATTGGTAAAACACATTGTTGAATGGATTGAACATGGAGAGTCTCAGGAGGACTGACTCCTGAGGATTCTTACACATTGCCAGAAACAGTGATGCATTGCTTCCCATCCCATAAACACAAACTCACTCACACACCCAAACTTTTACCTTTCAATTAAAGAACCAACCAACCATGAATCACCAAAACAACTAAGGTAAAACAACAAGCATACACATTAGAGAAACAAAACATAATACACATTCAATACTTCAATTACAATTTACAAAAGAAATAGAATTCTCACATGAAACAGTTCCGCAATGCTCCTCTGCTGCCTACTCCCTAGGCCTAATGCCGGCAACCCGATCAACCCATCCTCGCCACTCCATTCAGCACCCCCTTTGCGGTGCTTCAAACCACCTTCCTCCTTCACACCAAACCCAGCAGGGTGCACAGAGAACAAAGAGTTGCTATGGCCACCTTCAATTCCACCGTCATCACTGGCCATCCTCCTGTCCCCGACACCCCCCACCTTAGAACCACCCCTCAACCGCTGCACGAACCGCCAGTCCTCCTTCGAGGCCAGCGGAGGAGGCAGACGTGGGTTCAGATTCACATTAGAGTAATAATAATTAGCGTAATTGGGATCAGCCCGAAGCTCTTCCTCGCTTCCAAAACCCCTTATGCCACCATACCCCACAGCAGCCGGTGACCCCTCAAACAACCCTCCCACAGCCGTCAACGACCCCTCCACCGTTGGAGGGGCCGACCCACTACGCAACCGAGCGAGTTTCCTCTCCCTCAGAACCCCCAAATCTTCACCGCAGTATTCACCGTTCTTCATCATCGATCGAATTGTCACATCAGATATCATCTTACTGTAACTGTCACTCACCATTACACCGCACAGAAAAGCTTAACTTCAAAAAAACAAACAAACGCAATAAGAGAACGAACAAACTCAAAACCGGTTCAAAACCGCTCTAGTCTGAACAGTTTCGAATCCAAAACCACAAAAGAACAAGGTTTGTTTTTTTCTTTTATTTTCGGGTTACAGGATTCAGTAACTGAGTTCTGAGAGTTGAACCAAGGAAAAAGCTTCAACTTTATTGGTGGGTTTCGTGATTACTTTGATGGGTGGGAATCAAAATGAGGATCGGGCTTCAGAGTGAAGAGAACGAACGCGGAGGATCGACGATGTGTTGGTCCATGTTAGAAGTGAAACAGAAACAGTGGGGAGACTGCGAGTGAGGAGATGGTGGGAGTGATAAGTACGAGAGTGTGGCCTTCTTCCACCGTTCGATCCAAGAGAAACGGTGCTGATTAAGTGCCCTAGGAGATTTGTTATTACACCCCTCTAGGGTTTGTAGTATATGTTATATTTGTATTAAGCACCACTTTGTTTTTTTCCTTTTAACATAAACCCATCTGAATTTATATAACATTATCCTCTCTTCGAACCCCAACATTTGATAATCATTTTAGTATTAATATTTGATTTAGTAGGTCCAAAAAATATGTTACAAAATAGGTTATTGTATATTATTAGATACTACAAAATTTTAAAAATCTTACATGAATATTTATAATTCAAATTCAACATCATACCTCCACTGTCCTTCTATGGAATGGAAGAACAAAAAAAAAAAACACAACTTAACAAAATTGAATCTTTCTAATATTCGATCTTAAAAGGTTTGATACACTTTCCCTCTTGTGTTTTCTATAATTGTTTTAGCGGTCGGATGAGTTAGGAGATTTAGATTGTTTCAAGGTTACTTGGGATATAAAGGGTATGGAAAACTCAACAAACAAAAATGCATGGATTTTACCTCATTTAGAATTAATTGTTTGGACAATGGTTGTGCGTGAAATTTAATTTAGATGCACAATTTTCTTTGGCTTGATGTAGTATGAGAGATATTGTAATTTTAAATCAATATCCTAATTAGTTATATTTATATAATTTAATTCCATGATGATAAATATTTTTAAATTTAATTAATTTATATATATTTACATCAACTTAAAATTTACGCAATAGCTTTTTGTCTTTAAATGTATATATCACCGTCACAGTGGCTTTACTGAATTTCATTTATATCATCGGCGCATGTCTATCTATATATATTATATTAATTTATAATAATATGTTATAAATATTTTTTAATTGATATTTTTGGTAAAAAGTATAAAAGTAACATAAAATTAACTTATTAGTAAACTAAAATTTATTTATATGCAAGTTATTTTGTAATATATGATTTTTTAAATTATAAGTTAATAAAAACTTGTAATGTTGAGGAAATCTGTTTATATAATATTTTATTTGCCATTACTACATTCCTATTACCTATTATACTGGTGGAAATCTTTTTTTGTGGACATTTAATATAGTATATAAAAGATTAGATATCCCAAATTGTATCAGATTCTGAATTTGCTTTGTTTTGTTTAAATATATATTAAATATATATTAAATATTTAGGGTATCACGTGTCTATCTTTTCTTGGTTTAAGACTTAAAGAAGGAAATTGTGGCATCACATAGGAGGTTTAAAGGCTATGTAAATTACAGAACTGACCAACTGATAATAAAAACAATGTCGGTCAATATATTTTCTGAATTTACTGTAAATTATAAATATTTTTCTTTTGTGTTCAGTTAAATTTTGATTGTTAGAGTTTTGTTGCTTTTAAATTCCTCTATCTAGCATGAATCACATAGATATAAGTGAGTTATTTCTCAATAATGAGCTGATTTTAAGGGATTTTAATAACTATTTTAAATTAAATAAAGGTGCAGGTTTTAATTTATATTTTTGTTAAATTGGTGTCAGAGCTTATTCAAACATATATTTTGTAATATAATTCATATTTTAAATGTTAGGGTTGAGGTCAGATATTATTATTATTTTTTACTATTTTAAAATTTATTTATATTTGTGTATAATATAGTTCCTAAAAAAAATACTTTAAATGAAATTTAATATTTAAAACGATAATTAAAGTTTTTATTTATAATTAAATTTGGTTTAGCTATAAAAACCTTGTAAATATAATTTGGAAACTTTTGATAATTGAGGGTTTAGTTAGTATGTGAAAGTGAAAGATAAATATTTAAAAATGATGACTAGTGAGAGATAAAATAACTTTTTAAGGTAGATTGAAGTTAGTATTTTGATTGATTTTATGAGTTTTCTTTTTTTTCTTTTTGTTTTGCATAATAAACAATTATGTTCAGTGAACACATATAGAATTCCACAACATAATAACTTTAGTTAGTGTGAATCACACAGTTATACATAAGCCATCATGTAATAATTAGTTGAGTTACAAAACTTATATTTTATGAAACCTACAATTAATCAATTATATATATAAAAAAAACAGTTTTTCATATTCTATACATATTTGTACATACACGTTCCTTCATATAAATACAATGTTTGGTACACATGTTCAATGTGACTGCATTTCACTTTCCAATAAGAGTAAATAATTATAGAAACACAATAATCAAGAGAAATCAACTACTATATACAATCTAGTTAAAAAAAAATGGATAAAGAAATATAAACACCAATGTTTTGCTAAATATTTTTAGTTGAGTTTGGTCCAACAAGTTCTATGTATGTTTATCTTTTAAAAAAAAATAATTCTACTTCTGATTCAATAAAAAATTGACCTTATACATCTTATTTTTCATATTTCCAGCCAAACTCCAAATTTCTGAATTTTCATCAAATAACCATTTAGTTTAGTGTTTTGTCCAGATTATTTAGTTTAGTATTTTGTCCAGGTGAAAGTGTTTGTTTTATTAGTAAATAATGAATTTAATAAAATGAACATAGAAGGTATGTCCACACCCTTTACAAAAAAGTCATTCATTTTAGCGTTTTGTCTAGGTGAAAGTATATTTTCATGAGGAGAGAATGAATTTTAAAAACTTATCGGTATTTGTGGACTTTGATTCTTTTGCAATTATGTATTTGTTGTAATATATCTGGAACACATAGCAGATTGAAGCATAATGCTTCCTGGATTTTGGTTGTCACAACTGCAAATTACCAAGAAAACTAAGTACTCTAGATAGCTTGTGATTTTGATCTTTTTTGTTACTCATTGCATCATTATGTGATGTCTTAGGCTTCTAATTAGGTTGTTATGTTTAAGTCATTATATAGGTTTTTGAAATGGTATATTGCTGGATTGTAATGAGTTTTGGCTTGAAGGCATCTAGCCTCTTTTATATATATGGATTAGTACATTCCTTAGTTGTCTCGTTTTATTTAATGTAATTAGTTCATTGCAGATAAAAAAATAATTATCAACCTTAAAAACCCATTGACATAGGTATGAAGAATTTCTCTCCCTCCAAAAAATTCTCACTGTTTGTAGACACTACACAAATATATAGTGGCAGGGAGACTTGTAAAATCCCAAACTTAAACAACCTGGATTTTTGTTTGCTCAGCAAAGAATAAAAATGAGACATTAATTTAAGGGATGTCTCAAACCTCATTTTCACACATGACCTTACAACCTTACGCCATACACAAAAATTGTCTAAATATTGGATCATCAATACTACCTGCTAATATCTTCCCATACCCCACAAATCAATATCAACCAAAAGACAACATACCCCGTATCAACTTAAAAAATACCAATTCAAGTTGTGTTATTTGCTGACACTTAAGAGATCAACACTCCCAAGATGATTTGTGGGAAGTTGATGAAATGTTTCATCCATTGTGCAACTTTAACCATTCTCAACTTGCATGCATATGTTATATATTTCCAACCAAAGAGTTTTTCTATTGATGTTAAAATGATGATTCTTGATCACCTTATCTCACATAGTTAGATTGTATACATAAACACTATAAAATTGAAAACAACAGACATGCATGCCCTTACAAAATCAATTCAGATTAATTACATATCTCATTCTCTAGTTAGATAAACTGAGACTTACACAGACTTGAGACAGATGATAAGACAAAGGTATCAATCTGATATGAGAAAGTAGTTTTGGGATAATTACTGGTTTTCCATCCCCAACACCTCAATTATGTCACAGTAAACATTCCAACAGAATCTGTCACGCCATTTTTTAATAATATTATTCCTATGATCCTACAAATCTCATATAATGGTCATCCACATATTTTTCGAGACACTATTCTATTCAACATTGAGTTGTAAAAGATAAAAATGACAAAAGTGTAGATTTGGTTGATAATACATAACTGTAATGATTCATGTCTACTGACAAAATTGCAGGTGAAAAACAAGTGTTTGACATTCTCATCACTTATTATACACATAAGACATAAGTTATTGACAACACTAATATATTTCCGGTCTTTTGTGGACAACTTATTCACCAAAATCTTCCATACATAGAATTGTGTTCACCAAAACCTTCCACGCTTAGAATTGGATTGTTGATAGAGATGGAGATTTAATTTTTATATTTGTAAATAAAGATGTATCTCATCACTTATCAATTATAGAAAAGTGTAATTACTTAAACAACACAGATGGTAAATAGAGATGTTCCTATTTATCAATTACAGGGAAATATAATTACTTAAACAACACAAATGATAATAACCCTGCCTGTTGGGATCAGAAACAACACTCATGTAGCTAAATTGATCTTAAACATATCTTTGCATCGGAACATAATTTCTCAATACATTACTAGAAAATCATTAAATACAAACTAATTTTTGAAACAAAAAATAATTAGTTATTGTATTGGCTAAATTAGAAACTATTTTAGAAACTAAAAAAATTATTTGTTTCTAAATTAGTTTATATTATTGATAAATAGTATCTAAATTGATATCTAATTAGTTACCAATGTTTATGCAATCAAATTTAGAATCTAAATAATCGGTAATTAAAACATTGATAGTCGATTAGATACCAATTTAAAAACAATTTATGAATAATAAAAACTAATTTAGAAACCAATTTTTTTTTTATTCTCTATAATGGTCTCTAATTTAATCAATATAGCAAATAATTATTTTTTATCTCTAAAATTAATTTTTATTTAATGATTTTTTTAGTAATATTTGTGCATATGAACGTAATTTTGTAAGTGAAATTGTTTGCTAAATCAACATTAATAAAAATAAAAGTTATAAGATGTAACCCAGAAAATTAAGTATGTAAAATAAACTTAACTATTTCAAAAATTAAGATTGAACCAGTAAAACACCACTCTAAAGGTGAAAAAAAAGTTTGATTAATTGGCTTACACATAACATAAAGTGAAGTTTAATTATTTAAGACACATATTAATAATTTTTCAATAACACACATTTAAAAAAAAATATGTTATGGATTAACCATCAAAATTAACAATTATGAATAATTTTTTATGATCAATAATAACATATAATTTTTTAAATGAAGTTAATTTTCATAATTTTTTTATTATAACTAAAAATATTATTCACTTTTTAAAATTTATTCCAAAATATTTTATTTACAATTTAAATGGGTTGAAATGAATACTTTCAAATAAAAGATTTGGGTTAAGCCTTAGTTAAGATTTATGTTTTTGTGGGGACAAGAGCACATGATTCTACTGACTAAAAGTTCAGCAAGAAACTGAAAAGAAAAATCATATTATTCTTTTTGCTTCATCTAATATATACATGACTATACTACTCAAATGTTAGAGTCATTTTTGTTCCCCACTCTCATTCAGATTTAACTTTAATTCTGTTGTTATTGAGTGGCTTATATATCTATATATCTTCTTTCTTTTTCTTTCTTAAATTAATATTTAATCTATTTGTTGTAATCTATACATGATTATAGTGGTTAGAAATTAAGCATGCATATGATAATTTAATTTTACATTATATGTATATAAAACAAAGTTTACATTAAATCTATTTTAGTTTTTTTTTTAAGTTTAAGAGAAAATAATGTGAATAAAAAGAGATAACATTTTATATCAGATAGTTATGAATGAGGCTCACGTGCTAGTATTAACAAAAGCGCACCCACCCAAAAAAGTTGTTGTAGCTAATTCTTATTATTATACTTTGTATATTAATTTTATTTTTGTTATTTTTTTATTAACTAAAAATGAATACAATAAAATTGAACAAATTTTTTTATCTCATGTTTTATAGGATCAATTATGTATTTAAAGTTTATCTGTTTTTAAGTTTGAAACTCTATGATTTTTCTTAAGATGTTTCACAGAATAAAGGGTATTGAAATTGTTGTTCTTTTTAACTCTTAAATGATTTAATATTATTAAACTATTGGAATAGTTTTATTGACTTTAGAGTAGTTTAGATTATGGAAGAGGATTTTGAGCCAATTAAGTTTTTAAGAATTTACAAAGAAACAGATTGGAAGACTAAGGAATGAAAAAACTCATCGTAAAATTCAAAGTCATACAAGGCAAATTTTTTAAGTTAAAACTTAGTAATTTTTAAGAAAAAAAGTATATCTAAGATCCAGCAACAAATCTGATCATTAAAAATTTAAAATACAAAACTTATTGAAAAAATGCATTATATTAATATGTAAACTAGATCAATTGACAATGTACAACCATGAACAAAATAAAGACCAATGTTTATATATATATATATATATCATGAGTTATTAGTTAATAGAGTATACAACAATACTAGTGTTAATATTGAAAATGAAAACTGATTGAAAAAATATATTTATTGACCTAATAAATGTTTATCTTTTGAAACATTACCTGATGACCCTATAATTCGTAATGAGAAAATATACTTAATTATGTTTAGATTAAATAAATTGTTTACTTTTAAATTAATTTGAAATAAAATTTGAATTGTCATGTTTTAAATTAAAATCAGCGAAATTAATTATTTGTTATTTATAAAAAAAGGGTGGAAAACGTTTTAAGGCAGCACGGCCCATGGGATAGTGAATGATCCAAAAAAAAACGGTGAGGCCCATTTTGCTTCAAGCACTTTTAGCTTATGAAATGAAATGCAATGCAACTTTTCCCAACTTCTTTCATCCGTTCTTCATTGGATAAAAATTGAATGAATGAATTTTTCTCCATGTATAAAAAAAATAAATTAAATAAATATAAATAAAATTCAAATACTTATAATTGTAGGTCAAAATTAAACACTTACTCAATCAATATTACCATGTTTGTAAGAGTTTAGTCTTGAAAAGTTAACCATAAAAACCCTTTGAATGTAAATAGGTTGAGATTGGAGATTTGCATGGAGTTGAAACTAGCAGGGATTCTGAGCTTACTTATATAACTATAACCACAGAAACAAATTTACTTGCATTTAAAAGTTAATCCTAATGTGGAAAACTTCAGAGTAATGTAAAGAGTGCATTAATATATATATTTTTGTTGGTGGTGGAGCCTTATTACATGGCACCAAAAGAAATAAATTCTAAAGTACAAAAGGGCTTAGATTTCAATTTTCTTATCAACCTTACCTAATGGGTAGATCAAATTTTCCACAGGAACAATATGACAAATTTTGTTTGAATAAGTAAAATAACTTTGTACATTTTTTTTTGAAATGTTGGCACATATATTACAAACAATTAATTTTAGTTGAGCAATTGCGTACTTGTTTACAAGATAGAGAGGTATTGGGGTACATTTTCTGACCTACTTTCAATTCTCTTACCAAACTTGTTGTTTTGGGTTAAGCCATTTTGAGCAGCACCAAACATATTTCCTACCAACTTTGACTTTAACCATTAGCATGGATTGTTAAATTTAAAGTGTATCACATAAACTTCTGAGCAAAACATTAGGATAAAATTTTATCATTCTGGTGTTGGTCATCCTAGAATTGATTTGAATGCAAATGATATAAAGAACTTACTTTTCTTAGGAGAAAAAAACAAATCCTTAGGAAAAAAAGTAAATCAAGTAAATTAATTTTTTAAGAATTTAAAATGTTTTTCAATAACAAATAGCATATACTTTATTAATTTTCATATATATATATATATATATATATATATATATATATATATATCAAACTTGATAAATCAAACTCATTTTTTATTATTTTTTAGTTTGGTAGAAAACTCTTCTCCCTCCTAAAAATATTTTAAGATCTAAGTTAGAGTGCGTCTTCAAGTTATTTGTAGGTTAGAGTTATTTGTCGTGGATCTTGATTAGAATTTTTTTTATTAATATTAAGGTGTTATTTTTTTATTTATATTGTTATAATTAATTTTGTCATTGTAGATCACTATTATGTCTTGATTGATATTATATTAATTATAGTACACATCTTTGCATCTTCTTGAAAGAATGAATGATAAAGAGAGTATTACTATGCAATTATATTGAACTCTATAGAAAGCTGGTGTTGAATACATTTGAATTAATCTTGTTATAAAATTCACAATCATTGTGAGGAAAGGGAATATTGATGAATGTTATGCGTTCATAGGAGGACATGGTAATTGATTTATGTCATATATTTTTTCATAGTTCTCAATGTTTCTTGTAGTCTCATGATTGCTTTAACCTGCGGGATCAAAACTGGTTGTAGGTGTTTTTACTTGTCTCTGTTTTTTTAGGAAATTGTAATACATGGATTCGGTGAATGGGCTAGTTATCTGATTCCATGATTTTGCTATAAGAAGAACAAAGACGATCAACTTATTTTTTTTTATTTTGTATACGGATTAGTGTATTCTTTAAATGTTTTAATTAATTAATTTAATTATTTATTGATAAATAAAAGATAATAAAACTATTATTCCCTACCTCACTACTAACCTTTATATTTTTTTATGGACCTCATGCAAACCAAGGGTTCAAGACACCAATCAAAGTAAGATAAACATGTTAAGCTTACCTTCGATGTTACCCAAGACCAAACCTTCAATTGCATCATCGAGAAAATCTCTGAGTGGTCTATGTGCTTGTTCCTGAAGATCTTTTTATTTCTATGCTTCCATAGTTCTCCTATAACTGCTATCTACAAACAATCAAATCCGATTAACGACTTCACTTTCCTCAATCAGTCTAAACTGTGAGAAATGCATTTTTGGCTCCTGATGCACTAACGATGTCAGTCCCACCCACTCATAACACTTAGACCAAACAAGCCAGACAACTATGCACGTACAAAAGAGATGAGACGTGATTTCCTCACCCTCCACACACATACTACAAACACTACTTTCCACTCATCCCCCTTTCCACCAGATTTCGTTTAGATGCTATTTTATTCTCTAACACCCTTCATGTTGTTAACTGCGTTGATGGTTAAGCCTTAATCCTCCAAAAATCCTCATACATAACAACTTCTTCCTCTTGGCCTTCACTTCTTAAAACTATGTAAACCGATTGGACTGCAAACTCTGCAGCATCACTTACTTTCCATACCCACTTATCCTCATTTTCTTCAATTATGCTCTTTGTATCCAACATCCTGGCTAGCTCTTCCTCCAAGTGCTTTTCCAATCAAACAAAATTCTTCTCCAATCTAGGTTCCAAAGCCAATCAACATTATTATTCCATCCTCCGGCTTGTCTCAATTTAACTTATCTGCAAGAAGAGATTAAGAAGAGCCTTAGGAATTTTTGTTTCAGAGTTTCATTTCCCAACCATCTATCTTCTCATAGACTAACTCTCTCTCGTTCCCGATATCCTAAACAATGTTATCCTAAAAAATTCTTTTCCATCCCTAAAACCTCCATACCTCATTCAAATCCTTCCACCATAGGGAGTCATACCTCGTAGCCTCTTGAGCCCTAAGATTTCTCCACCCACCATACTTTGAAACCACCACCTCCTTCCAAAGACCATTTTCCTCTGTGCCCAGCTGTCAAATCCACTTCCCTAAAAGAGCCTGATTGAACTTTCCAATCTCTAACATTCCAAGCCCCCCTCTCCCTTTGATTCACACACCTTTTTCCTTGAGGCCCAAACTATCTTTCTACCTTCCGAGCCCTAACCCCTCAGGAAATCCCTCTACAACCTCTCCATCTCATTTACCACCACAGCTGGCATTTTGTATAATGACATATAAAACAGAGGTAGTGATGAAAGTACCGATTTGATCAAGCATAAGCGATCTGCCATTGAAATGAACTTACCTTTCCATCTTCCTAACTTGATTCTCACTTTCTTCACCACCCCTTCCTAGAAGGTTCTTCTTTTATGGTATCCCCCAATGAGCAACCCCAGGTATTTAAAGGGAGTTCTCATTACTTCCCAATTCAAGATAGTTGCACAACATTGTATCATCTGCTGACTACAACCCACCCCACCTATGTTTCTCTTCATATAACCTTTTCGGCCTTACCACCCAGCTTCCTCCTTTCTAGCCTTTGCTCCACCACTTGTGCATAAGAATGACTCTACTCCTTCACATCTTTCTCTGTTGCACTAGTTTGTGAACAGTTTTCCGCTCCTTCCACGTACCTTCAAACCTCCTATATTTTGGCTTGTTATCTATTAGCTTCCACGTCTCAATCCATATAATATTCAACCTAGTTTCCAACGCTTCTACATTTACTACCTCTTGGAACCTTACATAACCAAACATTTGATTTCTAACGTTTAATCTCTTTGAGATAAAGATGTCTTTGATTCTTCATTTTCTCTAAAAAGTTTTCCACATATCTCTTTCATCACGATCATTTAGAAAGTTGGAGAAGAAGAAACTAGCCTTCATGTTCAACAGATAGTAACAATCTAGTTATTAAAAAGGTTACTAATATTTCTTACTTGATATAAGTTACATATTCTCTATCAATGTGAAAGATACTATTTTTTGTGTGGATGTGAATTAGATTTTTTCAATTTTGACATTTTTTATGGATATTCGTAGTAATTTATTTTATCAAAAACATCAATGTTATTTTTGCCAATGTAAGGGATTTTTTTCCCTAATGTTGTATGAAAAAAAATTTAGTCTATTATTAAGTAGGATTTTTTTTATAATGTTAGTTGAAAAAAATGTAACCATCATTGATCAAAGAAATGGTATACAAAATTTTGATCGAATTTTTTTTTTTTACTAAAAATAATTTTTTTTAACAAAGAATCAAATAAATTAAAAAGGATATTTAAGGAACGTCTCAAAACCATGTATAAAAAATATTGAGGTTAGAAAACCTCGAAATACAAAGGTCTATGCATACAAAATAATATTTCGGTATATTGAGTACATCATTCCTTTGGAAGCTCTTTTGCGTTTGTTGGTATCCAATACCATAATGAAAACTATGCAACAGGTCGATGGCTGGACTGATATGGGGTGAGATTGAAATCTTGAATGGAGAAAGCAACTTTTTGAATGGGAAAGAGAACAATTATCACAATTATAGAACGATAATAACAATATTTAAATCCAAAGGGAGGTTCAAGATAGGTTGATATGGCTTGTTGATTAAGGAGGTGTATACCCAACCAAATATGCTTATAATGCCTTACAACAATCTAACTCTGAAATCTCTTGTTGTGCCTTGGAAACTTTGTGGAATATAAAAGCTCTCCTTAATGCTTTTACATTAGCTTGGAGAATCTTGAAAGGAAAAATTCCAACTAGGATGAACTTGATAAGAAGAGGGGTCACCCTTCCCTCCACTCTTTGCCCTTTAAGTGATCAAGTATATGAAGTTGTACACCATCTCTTTCTGGATTGTTGGGTTGCATTTCAGGTATTGTCTATGTGTTCAAAGTGGGCAGGGGTCTAGGTTGCTTGTCACAATGATATAAAAATTCATCTGCACAATTTGACCTATTTCAGTTCATTTATAAGAAGAATAGGGTTTGGAAAGTTGTTTGGGTTGTTGTCTTGTGGTGTATTTGGAATCACATAAATAAAGTAGTTTTCAAATAAGGGAAGGTAGATGTTGTAGAGATATTCCACCTACCATAGTTACAGGCATGATCTTGGTTGAAGTATAAAGTCCTCAGGTAAGCTTTTCTTTTTCGGATTGGGTTTTATACCCTATGTATTGTCTGCAATCCATGAGGTAGCTTAGGTCTTTGTTTTAAGCATGGAAAGTTTTCATGCTTCTGATGACTCTGGTAAGGTTGGTATAGGTGACATGTTGGCTCATCCTGTTTCATTGTTCTGTTTTAACTTGAATTGTTAGGTCATGGTTTCTCTATTTTAGCTTGTTTTGGTTGGGAAAGGTATTCCTGGATGTGGGTGCAAGGCTGATCAGTTGAGGGAGGGAGAAAGAGGAACAAAATTTGTAAAGCAGATAGACCAAGCAGTGCATCAAGTTTGGGAGCCCAGTCTTGGTAATTGGTGGGTTTCTGCTACATTGAAGCATGAAGAAATTGTTGATTTTGGCTTAATCCCAAGTCCCACATCGGTGGGTTCATTGTTTGGGAAGGAGGTTTGAGGGTTATAAATTAAACTCTTCTCCTTCACTGTTATATATCCCAATTTGTAATATCTTC
>Ga0123342_1002893_pt1 | contig 28164 bp, 19 predicted proteins | sample Turbeawhitnodule_FD_89960 | JGI IMG/M metagenome (GOLD analysis project Ga0123342, IMG submission 89960) | Root nodule microbial communities of legume samples collected from Mexico - Turtle bean Mexico white nodule | ecosystem: Host-associated > Plants > Roots > Nodule | place: Mexico: Nepantla... | reverse complement strand
TGCATAGTGTTGATCAAAAGAAACTTCAAAGAGAGTATGTGTGTTTTCATTTCTCAATTTATGTAAGTGTGCCTTGTGACCATATGAACATCTCAAAGTCTTCTTTTTGAGTGAATCTATTGGCGTTCTTTGTACAAAGTTATGAACAAATTGCATACTGCATTTTCATCAATTTAAAAGGTAATTTTTGGTTATGAAAAATGTTCTTTTTGTTGTCACAGTAAAACAACTGATTGTTTTTTCGAAACAACCGATTATTTTTCCTCTTGCACCTCTGTATAATGCTGCCAAGTTTGCTTATGCATGATTAAACCTTTTTCTCTTTTTCAAATCTTATTTTTGGAAAAATATACATTGAGTGTGCCTTAGAATTTGATAATAAAAGATTATATCCACTTGTTTTCTTGAAAGCTCTATATCATTTTTTATTCTTGAAATGTCAACATTGTTTGTACTGCTTGTCTACTATATTATCATTCTGATTTCTGCTTTGTACTACCCTTCTCATTGTCTATTTGTGAGAGCAAATAAGGGAAGTTGTTTATGCTTGATTTCGTTGTATAAGATAACTTTAAGACGAAAGCACTTGATTACTTCAATTTTTCTGGTTTTTCTGCTAATGTTGTATATGCAGAAAACTAGTTTGTGTGTGTCTTGTTATCTTACTGCTATACTTGCTTTGTATATGCATCAATTCTGTGTTGCAGGACCTTTCAAGTACATGTGCTATGTTGAAGACTAATCAAAGTGATGCTTCTTATTATGGTTCAAGAGCATACACCTTACTCATATTCTTGACAAGTCAAAATTCATGACCTATGTAAAGAAACTTCAAGAATAAAGAGTCTGATCTGGTGTTGTTGATGGCTTATAACTGTGGAGGAATCTGTCCATGTGGTGTTTGATGAAATTATTTATAGTGATCAGGGTTCTACAAAGGTTTATGCAGAAGATGAGTAGAACATCACCTTGGAGAAGCTGGAATCTTGTCCAGAAAAAGAACCGATTGATTCTGTGAAACAACCGGTTGAAATTCTGCAACAAGAAGAGTTGCCAAAGGAATGGAGAATTCCAAGGGATCTTTCAGTGGAGAACATCATTGGTCAAATCCAGAAGGGTGTTTCTACACGTAGTACTGTATCTAACTACTGCGAGCATATGACTTTTGTCTCACAAATTGAACCTAAGCCAAATGAGGAAGCTTTCAAGGATGATAAATGGGTTGTTGCCATGCATGAGGAGCTGCATCAATTCACAAGAAATGATGTCTGGTTTCTTATTCCAAGGTCTGACTAGATGAACATCATTGGATGCAAATAGGTTTTCAGAAACAAGCTGGATGAATCTGGAGTAATTACAAGGAACAAGGCAAGGCTTGTGGCTAAAGGTTATAATTAAAAAGAAGGCATAGATTATGGTGAAACCTTTGCTCCAGTTGCAAGATTAGAAGTTGTAAGGTTGTTGTTGGCCTTTGCTTGTATGAGTGGATTCAAATTGTTTCAAATGGATGTTAAGAGTGCTTTCCTCAATGGAATCATCAATGAGGAAGTCTATGTTGAACAACCACCGGGCTTTGAAGATCATCAACTTCCTAACCATGTATACAATCTGAAAAAGGCCTCGTATGGACTTAAGCAAGCTCCAAATAACTTGTATATCTTCATCCTATGTAAAGTAAGTTGTATATGTTCATCTTATGCTTTTGGCTTCATAAGACCAAATGAAATTCTAAACATGCTTGAGGTAATGCAAAGGTATGAATGTATTTCATTATGCATTTCCCATCACTTTGAAAGATTATTTGCTTTGAAAAATAACATTTTCTTGTTGTCTCAGGAAAATAACCGATTGTTTTCACGAAACACCCAATTTTTTTACCTCTGGCACATTTGAATAAAGTTGTTATGATTTCTTATGCATGATTACAACTGTTTCTTTTCTTTCATAACCCATTATGAGTCAAATATGCATTCTTTGTGCCTCTGAATTAGATCATAAAGAGATATATTCTTTATTTTCCTTGAAATTCAAAGCTTTTTATGAATGGCAACCACAATGGTTGATGTGATTCCACTAGCCATATAGAGAATGATTCTTGACATTCTTAGAAATCACCTTGAGCTGGACATTATTGAGGCACTTTTCTTAGAGTTGGATCATTGTTCTAAGACAAGAACTCACCAAAAACTAGGGATTTGTCTTCAATAAATAAGGGGAGATTGTTGAACAAAATGCTTTGATGTCTCCAAATCCAAGAGGAAAGCTTGAACACCTTGTTGTTAAGTGTGTGTGTGTGTGTGTTGTCTAGTTGTTTGAAACTTGTTAATTCACTCCTTAAGATGATCCAAATTCATTTGAATCTTTAACCTTTTGAAAAGATGAGTTTTCTAAAATGTTGTTGAAATTTCAACAGGTTGAAATTTCGAAACAACAAGTTGTTTTACCTTAGTAGTTTTTGAAAAGGTTTTGAAAAGCTTGACTTTGTTGTCAATTCAATTCAACCGATTGTTTCGAAAAAACAATCGAATGTTTTTCTGAAAACCTTAACAGAATTCTGTTAAGTGATTTTAATATGTTTTAAATTATCCTAACTACCTTGGCTCCTTTATTAAATGTTTTTACCACTTGGTTGGTCTATATAAAGGTGGTTTTACGCTCCTAATCTTGGAGTAAGAGAAAGAGTTTATCAAAACAGTTTTTCCAAAATTTGAAATAACTTTGGATCATTCTTAAGTGTGTGGAATAGGATTGGGTAGTAATTCTGAACTTTAAGTTTTGTAATACCCAGGTGTATTCTACTCTCTTCTTCCTTGATTACTATATTTTTGTAGTTGTGTTTTCCAAGGAGTATTGTGTGTTCTTGAGGTGTTCAAGATCAATACTCTTGGTGTGGTTTGCAAAAGGTAGTGTGTTTCTTGAGGGGTTCAAGGTCACTACTTTTGTGTGTGGTGTTTGTAATATGGTTTTGATTTCATAGTGGATTACCTAGTGGTTTCTGGGGACTAGATGTAGCTCTTGGTGTAAGAGTGATCCAGTATAAATTTGTTTGTGTGATTCTCTCTTTCCCTGATCTCACATATATCTGTTTTAAGTTGTTTTATTAACTGCTGATAAAAACAATCGGTTGAATCACAAAAACAACTGGTATAAACAATTTGGTTTGTTGACTCCATTAACGTATATAGTCTTTGTAATCGTGGTATTTTAGGCAAATAAAACATTCTTTTTATCGACACTCTTTTGTATGTTTTGTTCTGACCCTTTGGAGGCAAGTACTTGGGAAGACCACAAAATTTTCACTCATTTAGTTCGATGTCATCCATGTAATATAACATGCATCTAGCCTCACAACAATCAATCTTGACAGCCTTCAAGCCGAGAGTAGAGACAACATTTTTGCTTCATAATAAGTCTTGGGTATGCAATTCTCTATTGGAGCTACATCAAGTAACATTTCAATGAAATAATCTAAACACTTTTCAGTTGTGTGCCAATTGGTTCTAGCACCCAAAAGCCTTGTGGCTATTGACAATTTAGACTGAGTTTCTCCATCATAAATGGGTTGATGAGCAGATGCTAACATATCATAAAAATTTTGTGCTTCAATGTTAGGTTGTTCTTCTACATCATCGATAACATTAACATAACAAGTTCTTATATCACTTTCTTGCATGTATGCATTGTACATCACTTCGACTAATGACCCAAAGTCATCATCACACCTAATGTTATCATAAATGGTGGATGCAATGCTTAATGTTATCATAACTGGTGGATGCAATGCTTAAGTTAACCTCATTTGTCATACCCTATAGTTAGGTTAAAGCAAATGACTCCTGACATGAGAAGGTTTGAGAATTTTCTCACAACAACATTACACCTTACCCTTTCATCTGGTATGTATGAAACTTGATTCATTGCCTTAGAAACAAAATCATGAACGCCATTTATGAAGGGTTGTCTCAATCTTTTTGAAGAATCAAACATTTCATACATCCAATTCGATCCATTGTTATGCATGTTGATGATGAAATTATCAACACTTAATAGTATACTTACACCCTACAGACGATCTAATACATGAATCATGTGAATATCAGTGTCCAATGCATTGTATATGTCACATGTGAACTTTATTGTTTAAACTTAGTATGTAAATATTTAAAACATACCAATTCATGTAATTAATGATCGTGTTAGTGTAAGAATTTTGTATTTGTAAATCCTAGACGAATAGGATACAATAATGTTCAAGCTAAATATAATACAATAATTCATACATCGAAATTAATTATCGTGGTAGTGTAAGAATTTTGTATTTGTAAGTCTTAGACAAATAGGATACAATAATATTTCAGCTAAATATAATACAATAATTCATACATCGAAATTAGTATTGTGATAGTGTAAGAAATTTGTATTTGTAAATCCTAGACGAATAGGATACAATAAGATTCAAGCTAAATATAATACAATAATTCATACATCGAAATTTTAGTTAATGCGTATGCATAAACATCGTAATTTCATTTAAGGCTTATATATAAACATCATAACTCACACATCGTAATACATACAACGTGATTTCATTTAACGTGAACATATAAACTCCGTAATTCATACATTGTAATTCATAGATTGTAATTTCATTTAACACGTACATATAAAAATTAAATAAATTTACTATCTTAATTCATTTTTTATCTATCACAATTTTTAAAATATTTTAGTTATTTAAAACTTGGGTCAATTTGTTTTCTACACCCACTAGTTGACTACTTGCAACATAATAATGGAAAAAGTGGGCCCACTCTGCTGCCCTTCACTTTTACTCTATTCAACCCCTATTTATTTTATACAACCCCACATCACTATTTCTAACATTTTATTGAAAAACATGGGCCCATTCTGCTATCCAAGACTTTTACTCTATGCATCCCCTATATGTTTTCTACACCCACCAGTTCACTATTTGCAACATATTAATGAAAAATATGGGTCCATTCTGCCGCCCTTCACTTTTACTCTATGGAGCCCCTATTTATTTTATACACCCCCACATCACTACTTGCAACATATTAATGTGAAAAACATGGGCCCATTATGCTGCTCATCACTTTTATTCTATGCAGCCCCTATTTAATTTATACACGCCCGCTGTAACTTTTTTTTTTAAAAACATGGGCCTATTCTACTGTCCAAGACTATTACTCTATGCAGCACCTATTTGTTTTCTACACCCACCAGTTCACTATTTGCAACATATTAGGCACATTCTGCTCCCTATTACTTTTACTCTATGCATCCCATATTTGAGTGTTTCTTCCTGCACCTCCATATCTTCTTCTCTCACCTCCATAAATTTTTAAATTTCCAAAAATACCCCTCTATAATATTCTGGATTATGTAATCCGTAAGTCATTTTTCAAATTTATAATTAGCTTCCGGATTATATAATCTGGAAGTTTTTTTTCAGATGCATTATTACTTTCCATATTACATAATCCGGAAGTCTTATGTAGCTTCAGGATTATGTAATCCAGAAGTCTTTTTTCAAATGTGTTTCGGATTATATAATTCAGAAACTAGTTTATGGAGGTGACAAAAAAGGATAAAAATGTATTTTCATATTGTGTATGCAGGTGGCAAAAGAAGATATGAAAGTGCAGGAAGAAACAATCCCCCTATTTAATTTATACAGCCCCAACATCACTATTTGTAACATTTTCTTGAAAAATTTGGCCCAATCTGCTGCCCATGACTTACTCTCTGCAGCACGTATTTGTTTTGTACACCGTCACCTTTTAATTTTTTTTTTCAAATAACCAATGGAAAAATGGAAAACTTTACTCTCTGCAGCACCAATATATTTTTTTTAAACACAATCGCTAAATGAAAAACTTCTAAATGTATTTAATTATTATAACATAACCAGTAGGAAAAAAAAACTTCTAAATTTATAATATACTTAATTATTACAACATAACCATTAATTATTACATAATCAATGAAAAAAAAAAGTAAAAAAACATCGTACTTAATTATTACAAGATACTTAATGAAAAAAATTAAAAATACAATTTCCTAAATTATTCTTAAACAGGGATAAGTTTTTTTCTAAAAATATCACTTCTTTTATTAATTACCTTTCCTTCTTTTATTAATTACCTTTCTTTTATACTCATTTCCATATAAGAAAACTTTAACCTTCAAATCCTATTAAATTAGTTTCAATCAAATTAAAATTGTAAATCTTACTAAACTAGTTTTAGTAGAATTAAAATGAACGTTTTGTAGATCAATTCTCTACACACAACAGTGTTCTTCTTCTCCACTTTCACGCACATAAGCTTTCAAGGTGTTCCATTACATTATTTTTTGATTTTTTTAACTTCAAAACAGAATTATGTTTGCACTAAAATCATTTAGATAAACTCAACCACAATAAAATACATTCACATAAACAACAATAATCACACACAAAATTAATCAAAAACTCTTAAATTTTAAAAGTCTACCTCGGATGAATCACGTTGGAGCAGCGATGGTGAAGGCACTAGAAGTTGAACATGGTGGAGCAGGAGGTGGAGTTGGACTTGGTGGAACTTCGGCACTAAAGGCTAGAGCTAAAATGAAGAACACCAAAAAATGTTAGAGCTGAAATGGAGAAGAAGAACAAATTGTTAACAAAATAAGAGAAGATAACCGGAGAAAGAACACATCGGCGGTGAATAATGTTGGAGAAGTGACGGCGAGGTGGTGAAGAATGTCGGAGTAGTAACGGTGAGAAACTGAGGCACAAGGTGGGGGCAACCAAATGCGAAGAATGAGGAAAAATTAGGTTTCTTAATTTGGGGAAAAAGGGAAATTGGAGGGCGGGGCAACAAAATTTCTATTTAAATAGGATATTGTATGCGTCAGCCACGTCCTACACATAGATGGAAGCGCATTTTATGTCGGTTGGCTAATGTCAACTCTTGCTTATTTCAAAAAATTAATTTAATACATATTTAACTCACCATTTTCGTAATATTTTAAACATTTTAACTAAATCATAATAAACGGAAATAAAACTTTAAAAAAAATAATTTAATTTATACAACAAAAATAAATACATAATTCAATTAAACTTTGGTTTGGAAAACCATTTATCCTTACAAGTGTTGTTTCTATCTATGATTATCTAAAAATAATCAATTTATTAATGTTTGGACGAAATCAAAAAATAACTCTTAAGGTGTGATATTGAATAAAAGGTTTCCTTTCAGATCAAACAATTCCATTGAATAAAGTATAATTGTATGTGTGATAGCATCTACTACCAGGAATATCAATGAATCTTATTATTGAAATTGCTCAGGATACCCTCTTTTAGCCTTTACAATCTAGTTCTTAGTTAAACTCGTACATTACTAACTGCAATAAAAAAAACAAGTACATATGCTCCACCCAAAATGGCAATGGGCTAAGGTTATGAACTTATAATCCAAAATTTGATGATCAAGTCCTTTTCATGATTCTAAGTCCATTCTATACTGGACCCAATAGAAATGGAGTTATATATGTTACATTTATTAAGAACCAAGTCTAGTAAAATTACTATGTCAAAAACCTATTATTCATGCAATGAGGATTGTTTTACATGGTATAAAATTTATGTTGCTTAATAGGAGGTCAATGACATATAGTAAAAGAAGCTAAATCTGTGAGTTTGTTCTTCAATGCATTGGAAAATTGTATTAACGCACTTATATGAAATATTGCAGATGTACCATCTCGTGACTAAAAACTTACTATATTATTATGTGCTTTAGTTGGAAAACATAAGTTTCTTTTGGAGATCATAGTCAGTAAGTATAAAAATTCATGCATTCTTTTTATTTATTTCTTTTATTACTATTACTATATTTAAATTAAAAATTTCCAATATTGCATGGTATGTCCTAAATGGTTGATTGTAAAAACACACTCATATTCTGGATTAGTCACACCTTCCTCCATAAGAAAATGGAAAAGAGGTCCAATGATTTCAAATTGCATTTATGCAACATGTGGTCAAGTTTGGGACACTTCGGGTATTGTAGTAATATAACAATTAAGAATAAGTTACTCACTCACACTTAGTCTTAATGTTTGTATTATATACATTGTTGATAAATATTTAAGATGATCTTATATTTCATTTATGAGAAGTAAAATCTTTTAGATCACAATGAATATCAAAGGGAAATCATCAGTTCCTTCATCCATTACAGAGATATGAGATTCAAATTTATTTAAATTACCAATCAAAAGTTTTATCTCACTTATTTTATAAAAACTTTCATGTTATGCATCACTAAGCAACTTGACATCTCAATTAGGCTGACACTTCAAGTAACAAAAATCATTTGTCATCACATGAAAAAATTATTTTTAAAAAAAAATACACAAAATTATAGGGGCGCTAGACCAAAACTCAAATGTTAACAAAAACGATACATAGGTAGACTATACTTATTCATAAAGAATTTTACGAACAAACTAGATGACCTATTGTACCAATGCAATTATTCTCTATGAATAAATCCTAAATTAGCCAACTTATCGGCACACATTTTCTTCACATAAAATATGAGTAACCCTAAACCTAATTTTCCCGCAGTAATTGAGATAAATATTTCTTCAAGGAACATTAGTCCTAGCAGTAAACGCAGCACAAATCAAGGCAGAATAACATTCAAGCCATACATTAATAAGCCCCATCTTTTGAGTTTCCTCCAAAGCATGTATAACTCCATAAAACTCAGCAATCATAATTGTTTGAACTTCAAGAAACGCAGAGAAAACACCAATAAACTCTCTCATACTCCCACGAAAAATACCTCTACAAATAGCAAGACCAAGATATCCCCTAGCAACCCATTAGTGTTAATTTTAACCCAACCTAGAGAAGAAAACTCCCACCTAACAGGAAGAGGACGAATAACTTTATCAATACGAGTATTAACACCAAAAAACTTAATCACGTTAAAATTCAACATATCATTCTTCATTGAAGCTTTAGACGAATTTCCCACTAAACAAGTTAAATCTTTAATTGTCGAAATAGCCCTAGAAACATCAATCTTATCCTGAAATCTAACATAATTCCTCATACGCCATATCATCCAAATAGAAAAAGTTATCACAACAAGCTTATTCAATTTAACCAAAGGCTATCATCACTCTTAATAAAAGAAAGAAGATCATCCTTATTAGAGAAATGAGAAGTAAGAAAATTTTGTTGAACCCAACTCCAAATATGCAAAGCATTAGAACATTCAAAAAATAAATGTTGAGTAGATTCCTCATGCTTTTCACAAAGCATACACATAGAACATATATGCAAACCTTTATTCTGAATATGTTGATCTGTAGGAAGTCGCTCATGAAAAACTTTCCAGAGTACTAGAGTTTTGGAAGGCAAAATATATGAAGACTAAATGAATTTACCCCAACCATAAGGAACAACTAGTTCCAAGAAAAAAGTCAGCCGATTTAAGAGTGAAACGACTAGACTCATCTAGAATCCAATTAGGAATATCTTGTTCCTCCCTAACCATGACATGATTAAAAAAATGAGGCATTTGTTGTAAAGACAAGGAAATATTCCAATCACAACCAGTCCAAAACCCCCTGCAATATTTGCTAAAGAATTAGAAGAATACCATTTGTCATTCCATAAATTAATAAAAGTACATGTATTAACAATCCAAGAAGTATAAGTATCGTAACATAAAACTACTTAATTCCAGGTCAAAGATATGAGGATCTATAAACCTTTCTAAACTCGTATTTTAATTTAAGAACCCTGACTTTCAGGATAAGCAAAGTTCCAAACAAGCTTAAGAAGATACACATTATTTTCATGATGAAGTTTAATCATTTTCAAACCTCCATTCTCAAGAGGAGAACAAATCAAAGCCCAATTAACAATAGTTATGCCTTTATTCAGGATATCACTTGATGGCATTGAGCTCTTCTCTTTTGTGGTTTTTGGGTGGTTTGTGGAAGCTTAGTGGTTTGTTGATGGATCAAGGCCCTCCTAGGAGGTGTGGTGGCCTTGTAGGTGCAGGAATAGTAGGGATGTGAGGGAGGTTCAGCCAGCCCTCTTTGGTGGGTGAATGGGTTGAAGATCAATAACCTAAATCTAGAGAGATTGTAGGCAAAGGGAGTATGTATGGCTCAAGTTTGGCAGCATAACAATACTCAAATTAATCTTATTAAAACATGAGGTAGGCTCCTCCTTAAATAGCCTTAGAGGACCTGAAATGCAAATGTAAATGAAGAGGAAATGCTAGCCAAATTACATGCAAATGTGAGCACATGGGAGCACATGGGAGCACATGGGAGCACATGGGAAATGTGAGCACATGGGAAATGTGGCACCTAAATGGAGGAAGGTTCTAGAATCCTTCCTTGTGTGGTTGGTCTAGAATTTACGCCCATTAAGTCTAGCTAATTGGGTTGGTCCTAAGTTTACTTAGAAATATCTAATTAAACTTAGGTTTAGCCTTTTAAGTACCACTTTGCATGTTTCATCATATTTACAAAATGATTTAACAATGCTACTTTGACTAGAAAAGTAAGAAAAACTATGACACACTAGAATCTCTGACATGTAAAATGTGTCCTATTGACCCCTCTTTGACTATGACTCCAGTGATTGCCTTAATGTAACATTTTGGTGGCCTCTCAAAGGGTTGGTGTTGGGGCCTCTTCCATCATCACTAGTCCAAGTAAAATTTCGACACCACTACTCAACTTGCTTAAGAAGTGAAACAAGTCATTTATACATATTAAAACTATAAGCTAGAAATTCAGTAATCACCGTATTGATCAATTGAATCTGACCCATCATGCTAAGAGATTTACCTTTTCAAGATGCTAGCTTCAATTTGACTTTATCAGTCAAAGGTTGAAGAAATTGACACTTTGGAATACCAACAAAGATATGCACTCCTAAATAAGTGAAAGACAAACAACCATATCAATTTTTCTTTTCTTAAGTTTACTTTCAAATTTTACGATAAAATTGACTCTCTATTTTGAAATACATCCATTAAATTTTACATTAATTAATTACTTCATGTTAAATTTATATTCCTAAATTTATGTATATTTTATATAACATTTACAAAATTTAAATACGTATTTTTTTTACTCAATTATTATTTTTCTACATTTTTCAATTCTTTCTAAATTTTTTATGATAATTTCTTTAAATAATTTTAAAATCAAACACTTAATCAATTAAATAAATTTAATTTAACTATCTTATATCAAAATATTCAAAATTAAAATATTTATTACAATATTAAAAAAAGAAATTTAATATAAATCAATCTATGCATGTAATAAAATTAAGCATACAATAAACAATTCAAAATTAAAATATTTATTAAAATATTAGAAATTAAATAAATTTAAAATAAATAATTTATAAAAAAAATAAAATATTTAAATATACTAATACGTCAATCCAAACTGACGTAAAATTAATTTTAATTTTTTTTCTTATTCTCTTCGTGTATCCCACGTACGTCAGAATATCCAAAAAAAAATCAATTTTACGTTAATTTTACGTGAGTTTTGGTCGAAGAAAATGATATCCACACTAAGTCGACACAAATATATGGTAGCTAATTTTTCACAAGACTATCCAATACAAGATATTCTATATTTGTCGTCGGCATATATGGTAGTAGATGTCTTGTCTCTTCTCTATTGAAACTAGTGTTGTCCGGAGATGTTACCATTTAACTCAAAATTGAAAAACATGATTCACGTATCTTCTTCTTATGTTTAAGTGTATTTCACAAAAGTTAATTATAATATGTTGTATAAATAGGAGCATGTAACAATAGTTAAGATGAGACTTGTGTGCTTAATTGAAAAAAGAAATTATGAGTTGGATAGGAGTTTAGTAAGATAAACTTGAAGTTGCAATTTCTTGGTGATTTTTTTCATAAATATTGATTGAAATTTGTGAATATTCATTAAAAAAAATTATTAAATATAAACTAATTTTAAAAATAAAAAATAATTAATTATTATAGTAAATAAATTAGATATTATTATATAAGTATCTAAAATAATTTCTAGTATTAATAAAATTTGTAAATTAGTATCTAACATTAACTATCATAATTTTAACTACTAACTATTTTATGTTATAAATTTTAGTGACGATAGAAACTATTTTAAAATTTAAAGTAGTTAGTAGTTAAAACATAATAACTAATCTAATATTAGATGTTAATTTAAAAATTAATTTAATTTTTTTATTAATAATAAAAATTATTTTAAATACTAATAATTTTTAATTTTTTAAATAATATTTAAATTAATCGTAACTAATTATTTTTGTTTCTAAAATTAATTTATATTTAATAATTTTTTTAATAACTTTAATTAAATCACGCGTGTATATATATATATATATATGTGTGAATCTTTTTATTCATTTACCTTCTAGTAATTATATTTGCGAATTCTCTATTATTATATCATGTTTGTGTGTAGAGACTTCTATGATGAATTTGTTTGAACTATTTCACAACATTTAACTATACCAATTTTAGACAAGAAAAACAATTTCTACCCAAATTCACTCAAAAGATATAATATATACCATTTGAATTCCAATAACAGTAGCTGTAAATGATTCATATTTTTGAAGCATATACATGAGTTAACTAAAGGCACTCCAAGGGAATCTCAGGGTATCGTTTCCTATCAGTACAATAATCATAGGTCATATACTTGTGTTTGATACGTTCATATTCACTTTGTCTTACAGGATCCAACTGCCAAAACTTCTGCCTATTCCACCAGTACTTATCAGAAGAACAGTTTTTGGCATTTGAGGTTAAAACTTGACACCCACTAACATCAAAACCTTGGAAACTTGCTCTGAATGGTGCATAACTCCAATCAGTTTTTGTTTTTCCTCCATTTGTTGCCCAGCTTTCTGCATCCCACAAAGTTGCTTCTATTTGCATTCCCTTTGATGGGTATCCCACTCCAATGTTCGTCTTGTTCTTGTATACCCTAATGGGCACGTTATCCACGAAAAATCTGCTAATTTCTTTCAGATACATGTATAAAAAAAGGCTTATAAAAAAACTATCAAATTCATCAACTTTAATTTTCTGAAAAATTAGTCCTATTTTTATCGTGAAAATGCTCAAGTTTTACGTTGGAAGGGTATTTTTTGCTGGTTTTTGATAAGAGTGTAGTGCATCTTACACAATTTGGTGTTGATTCCAAAGAATTCTGTAAGTGTGGAAATGTGCAGTAGGGTCAAACCAAAGACGGATTCTTTGCTCTCTATTCCCTTGGCCATCTACAAATACATTGGTTTGTAATCTATATGGCTTCCCTTTTCTATTGCCCAAGAATTCAAAATCCAACTCGTCATGCCTACCTCCTTTGGAACTTAACTGCGATGCATCAAATACATTACAAACTTTCCAACTTAATTCCATATAATAAAACATTTTAGTTACATCGTATATGTGCAATAGTTAGAGAAAAAGGTTAAATGTAGTGTTTGTGTCTCATAATCAGAAATAAAAATATTTTATAATGAATAAGTAGATGAAAAAAAATAACAACTTTTCATTTGTTAACGGTAACATTGTTTATCAAAAGTTAATTCTTTATTAGAAATATTTAAACAACTTATTAATAAAAAAAAAATCCTATTTATTAGAGTGAAAAAAATAAGTCATATTGATTAAATTCAGCTAGTTTCTTATACAAATATAATTCAATCTTTTGCTATTTTACGAGAAGCAGTAATCACCAGGAATTTAGTATTTTTTTTTTATGTTTTTACCAATTAGTAATTTTGTATAAAGACATTCTTGTGGGATGATTAAGCGTATAACCGACTACTTGAATGTTGATACTATGGCTTGTCTAGCTAAGTTTCCTCTGAAGAGCTCTTTCAGCAGAAAGAGGTTTTCCTGTAAACTAAAATTAAATTATACAGAAATTAAAAAAAAACAAGAATTTTAAAAAATTATAATTAAGATAGAACATCAACCATTTATTAACTTCAAAAATTTATTTCATTTTTTTTTTAAATTCTTTCGACTATGTCCAAGTATCTTCACAGGACTTGTATGGACAATATTTTCCCAAATTATAAGAGAAAAAAATATAATATATGTTTTTTACAAGTTGAAATGTGAGTTTCTACATAAATTCTTTATAAAAAAAATAAAAATAAAAATTAACTTCTCCATAACTTAAGATTAATTATGTACAATTTAAAAATGAAACTTTTAAAAGGTAATATAAGTAATTTTCTATAAATTAATTTATGCATAAATTAATTTTAATTTATAAAAAAATAATTTTATTTTTTTGTCACACTTTGTAGAAAAGAGTTTATAAAGAAACTCTTCTAAAGATTCCTACTTCAATGACTTTGACCTTTGACACACTAATATCAAACTTTCTTGTAATGGAATCAACCATGTGTATGTATGAGATTATCCATTAAGTAGGATGAAAGTTGAAAGAACTCACATAGAATGCTGTGACAATTCCAGCAGAATTCCTGTTTGGTACTTTGATCCTCATCTGGAACAGTCCAGACCCATATGCCATCTTTGATCCAAATCCAGATCCTTTATATAGTAATAAATCCACATACAACATAGTTAAACACATTTTTATCTCCAAAAATTTAACTAACTTTATGTTCTCATTTAATCCATCATTTTTAGTCTTTGTTTTTTACTTTTATGTTGTTAAGTCACATATCTGTGAAAAACATAAAACCACTTTGAAAGAGAAGGGTATTGTATTGCTGAAAAAAAAAATTGTTATTTAGAGGAAAAATACTAAACTATAAAGTAAAAGATAATTGAAAAATATTGAAGGCCACATAGAGGAAAATGATAAGTAATTAACCTGAACAGTTATCCATTGTGAGCTGAACTTCTTTCCCTTGGTTTAAGGACACAACATGATCATCACCCCAAACAACCTCATAGTTTTGATCGAAACTTGTTTCAGTGTCCATGCTTCCTTGGACAGGAACATGGACAACAAGAAGGAGAAGGAAAATGAAAGATTGAGAACCCATAAAACCCAAGCTATGCAATGTTGTTTGCAAAAGTTATGCATCCATATATATACACATGTGATGATGTAAGCTTTGTTTATAATTGGAAACATGCATGCAATGACCCATAATTGCATGGCCAATACGCCATTGACTTCTCAATATTATCGTCCATATCAAACCACATCATTAGGGCTTTCTTCAGAAGCAATGTAAATGGAGACTTTTTGTACCTTCATATTCATTAATAAATTAACTTTCATGAGAATATTGTTAACACTATAACAAAAGCTTCAATCAGAAATATTGTCTTTTCCCTCTTTTAGATGTAATTGGGTTGTTCTAGACTTACGTAAATATCATGCCACACCAAAATCCACAACATTCCAGCTCTTCCATTTGCTGTGCAATCAATTATAAATATTTTCTTTTGAGAAAATGTAGTGATATGTTTCATAAAGCTTCAATTGTTTGCAAAACATTTCTTACGATTGCACCACGAATATTTGCTTTGAGTTGGAGTATTATTTTAAATTATCAATTATTTGAATATAAAACATGTAATTATTAGAATATGATGTTTTATCAATGAAGCATGTAACATTACAACTTCTATTTTGTATTTCGGGCATTATACGATTAGTATTTTTTATAAAAAGTAACCAATTAAAATAGTATTTTAAAAATATTAATCTCAATTGGGAGAATTTATTTAGTAAAAATTTAATTTATTTTTTATAATAATAAAAATTGAACCAAATAATATAAAATAATTTAGCAATATATAATTATTTTTAATGTTAAATGAGTCAAATTTATGCATTAATTAAGGAAAATAAGAAACGTAAAATTTTGTTTTGATTTAATAATTAGAAAGTTGATATTAGTTTAAATTGACTCCAATGTTGCAAATATTGTTTGAGTTTGAAAGTCTTCATAATTTAGCAATATATAATTATTTTTAATGTTAATTGAGTAATTTTATGCATTAATTAAGGAAAATAAGAAACGTAAAATTTGTTTTGATTTAATTAGAAAGTTGATATTAGTTTAATTTGACTCCAATGTTGCAAATTCACATATTGTTTGAGTTTTTTTTTAATAAAAATTTTCATGTAAGGCATCATTATCCAACTTGACATCACAGTTAGGCGAACACCTTAAGTAACAACAATCATCTGTCATCACATGAAAAAAGTATTATTAAAAAAATACAAAAATATGGGGGAACTAGACAAAAACTCATGTTAACAAAAACGATATATAGGTAGACTTTACCTATTATTCATAAAGAATTCTAAAAAAAGACTAGTTGGAAACCTATTATACCAATGAAATGATTATCTATGAATAAATCCTAATTAGCCAACGTATCAGCACATGCAGTGCCTTCACGAAAAATATGAGAAACCCTAAACCTGATTTTTCCAAAGTAATTAAGACAAGTATTTCATCTATTGCAAAGCATACACGGAACATTAGTCCTAGAAGTAAACGCGACACAGCCAAGGCAGAATCACATTCAAGTCAGACATTAGTAAGCCTCATTCTTTTGAGCTTCCTCCATAACATGTATAATTCCATAAAACTCAGCAACCATAGCAGTCTAAACTTCAAGAAACGTAGAGAATAAACTCCCTCATACTCCCACAGAAAATACCTCCACAAGTAGCAAGACCAGCATACCCCCTAACAGCCTCATCAGTGTTAATTTTAACCCATCCTGGTGAAGAAAACTACCATCTAACAGGAAGAGGACGAAGAACTTTACCACTACAAATAGTAATACCCAAAAACTTAATCACGTTGAAATCCAACATATCATTCTTCATTGAAGCTTTAGACAAATTTTCCACTAGACAAGTTAAGTCCTTAATTATCGAAATAACCCTAGAAACCTCAATCTTATCCTGAAATCTAGCATAATTCCTCATATGCCATGTCATCAAAATAGAGAAAGTTACCACAACAAGCTAAATCAATTTAACCAAAGAATTATCATCACTCTTAATAAAAGAAAGAAGTCATCCTTATTAGGGAAATGAGAAGTAATAAAAATCTGTCGAACTCAACCCCAAATATGCAAAGCATTAGAACATTCAAAAAAATAAATGTTGAATAGATTCCTCTTGTTTTTCACAAAGCGTACACATAGTACATATATGCTAACCTTTATTTTGAATATGTTGATTTGTAGGAAGTCGCCCATGAAAAACTTTCCAAAGTACTAGAGTTTTGGAAGGCGGAATAGATGAAGACCAAATGAATTTACCCCAACCACATGAAACTCCTGCTTTCGAGAAAAAAAAATCCTAAACAATTTAAGAGTAAAACGACCATACTCATCTAGAATCCAATTAGGAATATCATGCTTCTCACTAACCACGATATGATTAAAAAAATGAGGCATCTGTTATAAAGACAAGGGAATATTCCAATCACAACCTATCCAAAATTGAGAGACTGTATCCAAAAGGCTAACACCATTAGATAATCCTGCAATATTTGCTAAAGAAGTAGTATAACACCATTTATCATTCCAGAAATTAATAAAAGTGCTTGTACCAAAAATCCAAGAAGTATTATCAAGTATAGTAGAATAAAACTGTTTAATTCCAGGCCAAAGAGATGAGGATCTACAAACCATTCTAAACTCGTATTTTGATTTAAGAATCCTGACTTTCAGGAGAAAACACCAAGGCCTATTACTATAAGCAAAGTTCGAAGCAAGTTTAAGAATGTATGCGTTATTTTCATGACGAAGATTAATAATCTTCAAACCTACATTCTCAAGAGGAGAACAAAGCGTATCCCAATTCACGGTGATTATGCCTTTTTTCAGACTATCACCAATCCAGATAAAATTTCGACACCACTGCTCAACTTGATCAAGAAGTGAAATAGGCTATTTATACATATTAAAACTATAAGCTAAAAATCCAATAATCATCGTATTGACCAACTGAATCCAACTCATCATGCTAAGAGATTTTCCATTCCAAGATGTTAGCTTCAATTTGACTTTATCAGCCAAAGGTTGAAGAAATTGACACTTTGGAGCACCAACAAAGATTGGCATACCTAAATAATTGCAAGACAAACAACCATGACTACAAGAAAGAATACGTTGATTTTTTGTGACAAATCTTGCAGAATTATCCACGGTGAAAAAACTACATTTTTAGAGTTATTAACATATTGACTAGAAAAATCATCATATGTTTTAAGAAAACCTGAGTTTGAATGTTCTAAGTCTTCAACTTTAACTTTAAGTTGCAAATTAGTACAAGGCATACTGAGTTCTAGCACATAAAATCTGATTCTGAATTCTAGCACAAAAAATCTGATTTTTCCATAAAATTATGAGACGACATATTAATCTTTGGGAACTATAAGAAAAAATGTTTTAATGAAATTTATTTTTATCTTGTCAAGGATTAAAATCTCCATTAAATTATTTATCAGTATTTAACAAATGTTTCATAACTCGTTAATTATCATGGGTTTTAGAGTATCTGTAAGATAACATGAGTTTCAAAGTCTCCGTAAAATACCATAAGTTTCAGAGCCTTCGTAAAATATTGTGGGTTTCAAAACCTTTGTAAAATACAATAGATTTTAGAACCTCCATTAAAGAACAATAACATGTATTTCAAAGCCTCCATAAAATACTAAGTTTCAGAGTCTTCGCAAAATATCATATACCATAGATTTTAGAACCTCCGTAAAAGAACAATAACATGTGTTTCAAAGCCTCCATAAAATACTATAGGTTTCATAAATATGAACATTTATGTGTTTTTTCAACCACAATTATTTACATATATAGTATTTATTTATCTATATTTGATAAAGTTCTCTTTAAATAAATAAAATAAATAAATGGATATAACACTTATAAATTGACAAGTTATGCATATATAACTAAATTTAAATTTATATAAAAAATTTATCAAGTATACACATTGATATTCAAACTCAAGAACAAAATATGAGTTAAAAAAACTAGAAGGAAACAGTAAAAGAAGAATACTACTATATCGCTCACAAAGCCACTTCCATATTATACTAATTCTTCAACTACCACATATGTTTCTCTTGATGTCCAGAATTAGTTCTATTAGTTAACACACTTCCTTGATCGGAAACCTACAATATAAATATGGTGAAAAATAAAACAAGTTATTTAAATTTTTAAATATTATCAATGAAGGATTGAACATAGTCAACTCGGGAGGCAATTGATCTTGATAATTTTGAACAAAAAAGTTTATCATTGCCTCAAATCTTTTGTCACGTTCTTCAAATCGTTTGTTTTTTTAATCATTATTCTATTTTGTTCATCCAATTATAACTTTCATGCAATGAGCTATATTAGAACATAATTTATCATGAAAAAGAGTGAAAAAAACTCATACACATTAAAAAATAACAAATTTATCAACAAAAGTCACACTACATTTACTACAATTGTTAATATTGTCCAATAATATTCAATGCAACAACATTTCCAATCTTGGCATAACAATTCAAAGTAAATAACACCAAATTGCTACATAATAAAATGCATGTTCAATAACTTGATTCACCAATTCAAGATAAGAAGGAGAAGATGGAGATATATTAGTGCGAGAATTCCTAGTATATCCAAACACATAAGAAGGGCAAGGTCCCAATTCCATCCCCAGACACGATCACAATGTTCTTGACTTTCTAATGATCAGCTAATGAATCTTCAATTGTGAAAAGGAATATGTATTTGATTTAATATGCTTCAATTTTTTTTCTACAAATAATAAAAATGTTATGAATGAAGCTCTCATCCAATTTGGTTGAGTTTTCGTCTTTACAAAATTATGCTTACTTCAATCTCTCTTGCCCCATCATTCACAAATTCTCTATTAACATGTTTATGTGTTGTTACCCATACTTCTCCCCTTTTAACTTAGCGACCAAGTTCTTGCTCCTATAAAATGTAACAAAAGTATATACAAATTATGATATATGATATAACTAAAATAATTGAAGAATCAAGTCATCACCTCATCTTTCTTCCATGCAGTGCTCTTAGATCCACTAGTGTGAGGAACTATTTGCCTCTTTCTATTGTCCTTGTATTTTTTGGCAATTTCCTAAACATAAATATAGTAAAATTACTAAATATAAGTAAAATAACACTTAAAAGGATAAAAATGTGATAGTCAACAAAAGAAGTCCAATGGTCTCTATTCATTCCTTTTTGACATATTGCAATAATTTCATCTCTATAACATGTTCCATCCTCTTTTTGTTGTCATAGTTGTTGTCTATACTCAACTCCATTTTGTGTTAAGTGATTTGAAGATATATGTTTCATGCATATCATATTCAACTTCAAACTTAGCCTTCAAAATTATTAAACAAGTAAATGAAAATTGAAATATAATATGAACTAAAACGTAGGAAAAAATCCATAAATCAATTACTTTAATGGTTTTCTTAAATATTTCTTCTTTGTAATCTTTGGGAATCTTCCTCCAACTTTGTTAGCAGATAGGAAATTCCTTAACATTTCTTTCAACACGATTTAAAAACTTATTCAACAATGTTATACTATCATCAATTGTTTGATTCTCGCTATTCCAGTTCACAAGAATTCTCTCATAAGTAGATAAAAATCAAATATCATTCACTGTTAATTGTTTTCTAACTTTTGTGTCTTCATTATTTGGCAAAATAAATGTGAAATTTATTGTTAATTTAAGACAAACATAAAAAAATAATACTATGTGAGCTTGCAATGTTATTGATTCAAGCTTACCAATGATATCAATAAGCCATCATACTTTGATTGTTTAGTTTGCATCTCAATATCCACATTTTCTTCCCCTTCACCATCAAATTGTAACCTTGGTGTAGGTTCATATGTAAATTCATGGATATATTCATTTTTAGGTTGATTATCAATTTGAAATTGAAATTCAAGTGCAGAATTTGACTTACTAGTAGAAAATAATTTTTTTCTTAAAACATCCTGGAAATTAATACAAGTCACCAAAATAAATATATTGTCTATGCGTTTTATATATAAGTACCAAAATGATATGTAAGTAAGACATCTTACTAGATTGAGATATTGAAAGTATTGAATTAAATTGAGATGCAAGTGGGGTGGAGGTGGATTACTATTCCCAAAAGTATGAGTATGCACATGAGGTGGGTTAATGAACAAAGGAAGATGAGTATGCACTTGAGATGTATTATTAAGCCCAAGAGGGTGAGTGTATACTTGAGGTACTCTTAATAATAAACATTAGTTAGGTTTTATCTTAAACTATCATTTTTCAAAATTAGCAACTAAACATTTTTAATTCAACTTACTTGGATCAGATGGATGAAGGGCATATGGAAACATTGTACATGAAGGTTGGATACTTCTATTTTTGGAAGGGGGTGAAACATGGTCAAAAGTGTTATCGAGAATCTCATGTTTTTCTAATTTAATCTTCCTAATTGATATTTTCTTTATCTTTGCGTATTTTTGAAACAATAACATTAATATAAGTCAAATCAAAAATTCAATTAATCATAACTACCTAATATAATGCATATATAAGTAATAAGGATGATAATTTTTAAACAAAAATAATATATAAATTCTCAATTAAAAATAGGACCTTGTTAATGATATATTCATTTTTCCATTTACAAATAAAGTTTCTAAATTTTTCTACACAAATAGTTCACATTCATGAAAAATGGCATCATTATCTTCACTCATGTCATATCAGACTCATGGCTTTAGATGCACATGAATGACTCAATATTTAACAAATTCATCCACTATATAATAAACTATTTGAGCTAGTATAGCCTGATGTATGATTCGTGATCATCATTATCACCACTGTATATCAAACGTGTAAAGTTTACTAATGTAAATCCAGATTATCTATCAAAATTCCTCTATAAGTAATTATATTAGTCCACATACATTTGAACAAAGTAACAGAAAATCGACTGTCACAACCAGGGTCAATACAACAGACGACAGGCCAAAAAAATTGATATGTAAAAATAGATAAAGAAGATTGCGAAAAACTACAAAAAAACTGAAAAGATGGTCTACAAACTAGATTTAGGATCCGAAAGTCGGTTACGTGCAGGGAAAATATTAGTACCCTTACAATGTCTGTTTGAATACGATACCTTTAATTAAATATGTGAAATGAGTGTGTTTTTTTCAAAATGTTTATTTTTTCCCAAAAATAAAAACAAAAAAATATGTTTGAATATAAAGAAAAAAATTGAAATTTTTATTTAAGGCTCAACAAGGATAAACCTTGATGCTCCGTATTTTCGTTCATATCGGGAATCAGACTTTACATAGTTCTAAAGTTAAACTATTTGAAAACGTGTGTGCTAGTGTGAGCTATGCTTTTTAAAAAGTGAAAAAACTTGAAAAAATGTAACCAAATTTTTGAAAAAAGTGAACCCAACAAACCTTAAATTTATGTTCATTACAAAAAAATAAGGGATCACGTAGTTCTGGAGGTCAAAATGTATTTTTACCTTATGCTAGTGTGAGTTAGACTTTTCCAGTTGAAACAATGCTTTTGAAAAAAGTGAAATCAATTTTTTGCTCCTACATATTTTTGTTCATAACGAAAATTAGAGATCACGTTGTTCTGAGTGTTAAACTATTTGAAAAGGGTTGTGCAAATGCGAGCCTGGCTTTTCAAAAAACAAGACCGAAATTTTGAAAGTTAACCCAACAAGGACAAATTTTGCTCCTACCTATTTTAATTCATAATGAAAAAATCAGATATCACATAGTTTTGGAACCTAGAATTGATTGGGCTAGTGTGAGTTGGATGTTTTAAAAGAGTGAACCCGATAAGAATTGGCATTCCTCCTACGTATATGTTCAAAATGAAAACTCAGGGTTCTCGTAGTTTTATAAGTTAATGATGTTTTTGAAAAAGATTGGACCAATGTGAGCTAGAATTTTTTTAAAAAAAATGAACTTGACAAGGACTAACCTTCCTACATATTTCTGTTTATAATGAAAAATCGGGGATCACGTAACTCTGAGAGTAAATTTTTATGTGTTGATATTTTTTTATTTTTATGTTTCTCAGATTTAATATTTTTTAATTTTTATTAAAAAAGGTATTGAGAAAAAAAAATATATGTACCATCATATAAATATCCATATAAATTATTTTTATTAAATATCGTATAATTTGTGCAGTATACAAATAACTAAAAATTTATTTAAGAGAGAGATATAACACTCCAAAAGTTGATGATGGGAATAACAACAAATAAAAAAGGCCTAAAATAGAAGTCTAATATTTGGAACAAAAGGTGCAATAAGTAATGGCAATTTCTTTCTCCACCTTCAAATTTTTTTGAAGCACCTCCATAAATCTTTCAATTCTAAAATAACTCTTGGGTACAAGGTGCAAAATTTGTTTTTTTTTTCTAATTGTATAATTCATACCTTTTCAAACTCTAAAATTTGGAATACAAAATTGTATTATAAATTCTAGAGTTTGAAAGGTATTTTATGGGTTTAAAAATACATTCTGAACTCTAAACTTTGGAATACAATTATGTTTTCCAAAAGGTATTTTGGAACCTAGAAAATATATTCCAAACTTTAAAATTTTGAATAAAAAACTAAAAATCTATTCAAGTGAGAGATATAACACTATAAAAGTTGATGATTGGAATAACAACAAATACAAAAGGCATAAAATAAAAGTCCAAGATTTGGAACAAAAGATTCAATACGTAATAGAAATTTCTTTCTCCACCTACAAATTTTTATCTTGCACCTCCATAAATCTTTAAATTCCAAAATTACCCTTAAGTAAAAGATGTCATATTTGTTTTTTCTTTTGAATTGTATAATTTGTAGACCTTCCAAACTCTAAAATTTGGAATACAAAATTGTATTATGAATTCTAGAATTTGAAAGGTATTTTATGGGTTTGAAAATACATTACAACTCTAAACTTTAAAATACAATTTCGTTTTCCAAAAGCTATTTTGGAACTCAGAAAATACATTTCAAACTTTAAATTTTGTAATACAAAGCTAAAAACCTATTTAAGAGAGATATAACACTCCAAAAGTTGATGATGGGAATTACAACAAATAAAAAAGCCTATAATAAAAGCCCAAGATTTCGAACAAAATATTAAATAAGTAATAGCAATTTCTTTCTGCACTTCCACAATTTTTACGTGCACATCCATAAATCGTTCAATTTCAAAAATTACACTTGAGTAAAGGATGCAAGATTTGTTATTTCTTTTGAATTGAATAATTTGTAGAACTTCCAAACTCTAAAATTTAGAATACAAATTTTTATTATGAATTCTAAAATTTGAAAGGTATTTTATGGGTTTGACATTCTGAACTCTAAACTTGGGAATACAATTATGTTTTCCAAAAGGTATTTTGGAACCTAGAAAATACAATCCAAACTTTAAACTTCGGAATACAATGTTAAAAACCTATTTAAGAGAGATATAACACTCCAAATGACTAAAATAAAAGCCCAGATTTGAAACAAAATATGCCATAAGTAATAGCAATTTCTTTCTCCACCTTCAAATTTTTTTCTTGCACCTTTGTAAATCTCTCAATTCCAAAATTACGCAAAAAGTAAAAGATGCCAGATTTTTTTTTTTTAATTGTATAATTCGTAAACCTTCCAAACTCTAAAATTTGAAATACAAAATTTATTATGAATTCTAGATTTTTAAAGGTATTTTATGGGTTTGAAAATACATTCCAAACTCTATACTTTGAAATACAATTTCGTTTTCGAAAAGGTATTTTGGAACTCATAAAATACATTTCAAACTTTAAATTTTTTAATATAAAGCTAAAAACCTATTTAAGAGAGATATAACACTCCGAAAATTGATGATAGGAATAATAACAAATAAAAAAGGCCTAAAATAAAAGCCCAAGATTTGTAACAAAAGATTAAATAAGTAATAGCAATTTCTTTCTCCAACTATAAATTTATCTTGCACCTCCATAAATTTTTCAATTCCAAAATTACCCTTGAGTAAAAGATGCAAGATTTGCTTTTTCTTTTGAATTGTATAATTCGTATACCTTCCAAATTCTAAAATTTGAAATATATAATTGTATTATGAATTCGAGAATTTAAAAGGTATTTTATGGGTTTGAAAATATATTCCAAATTCTAAACTTTGAAATACAATTTCTTTTTCCAAAAAGTATTTTGTAATTCAGAAAATACATTTCAAATTTCAAATTTTGGAATACAAAGTTAAAAACCTATTTAAAAGAGATATAACACTCCTAAAATTGATGATGGGAATAACAACAAATAAAAAAAAGGCCTTAAATAAAAGCCCAAGATTTAGAACAAAATGTGTATAATGGCAATTTTTTTCTTCACGTCCAAATTTTTTTCTTGCACCTCCATAATCTTTCATTTCCAAAATTACCCTTGGGTATAAGGTGCAAGATTTGTTTTTTTTAATTGTATAATTAGTAGACCTTTCGAACTCTAAAATTTGGAATACAAAATTGTATTATGAATTTTAGAGTTCTAAAGGTATTTTATGGTCTTATTCCAAATTTGTAATGCATTTTCTAATCGAGAAAGTACAGTTGGAACTTTAAAATTCAAAAAATATATATTTATTGATGGTTTGATAGCGATCCAATAACGAGTGACCTAATAAGCCAAACAAACTCTTGTTATGATAAGCTCTAAATGACGTTAATACCATATTATAAAAAAAGTGTTATGAGAGTCATTTATAGTCTATCTACTGAGAGTTTGTTGGATTTATTATATCATCTACTATGAGAATGCTATCGGAACATCCATAAATATATGAATATTTTATAGTATATAAGTAGATTCAAATATGATATTATAAACTATTTTTTTAAGATTGGGTTATGATTAAATCTTGAACCCTAAACCCTAAATCATAAACCCTTCAAATATAATTTTTAACATAATATTTTTTTAATTATGAATTCTAAAGTTCCAAATTTTAAAATAAAAAAGAAAAAAAATATCAATAAAAAAGGGCAAGTTGTCATTTTACGTTTTCTAGACATATAAATTGCATAGGAATGTGAAAATAAAGGCCCATTAGGATGCAAGGATTTATCTGAGCAAGAAAAGTCGTGGGACCCAGACACGGACCCCATTCCTTTTTCTCCTTTGCCTTCCGTGACCTTGCTCTGATCCTCCTTGAATTGCAATTACAGTTTTGCACTGTCCAATGTAATTAAACCGTTGGCTCCACTTGCATGCAAAAATTTCCACTCACCCATTTAAACCAAATCCGTGACCCATGTGCCTTCTCCTCTGCTCCTCCAATTATAATTTGGATGCACTTCTTTCACCCATTCATGGAACATGCATTCAAATAACATGAAACAAAGCCACGGGTGGTCCCACTCAGAATAAAACAACAGAGGAATTGCTACCTGGAAAAGCATGAGAGAAACATGGGACATGCAAATAAAAGCCAAATCCTCGCTGCACCCAAAACCGCGTTGTCTCGCAACAGCAAAACAGAAAACAGAGAACCACCATGCATGCGTCTAACAAAAAGCAAAACTATGTGCAAAACGGGAATACAGCAGTTATGGAACAAAACAAAACCGGACCAACTGTTGCATCCAACAAACCAAAACCAAAATACAGTGAAAAAAAACAAAAACAAAAGCAGACCTTGTACAGCATTTTGTATGTATCTCCACTCATGCATATTTCGATTTTTTACAAGAGACAGAGCCTACTGGAAAAAACAGTGTGGTGTGGTGTGCGTGAGAGAGAAAAAGTGAATATGAGAGTGTGCATGTTACTTGAGGCATACATAGCAGAGTAGGGGTGTATGAAAAATCTGAAAAAGTTCTGTGGGGGTGCAATTAGTGAGCCTGGGGTAAATGAGTGAAAAGCTACTAAATGGGCTGCGGGCGTGTAAAAAGTGATCATGGAGTGGATTTTTTTTTATTTCATTTTGTTTTCCTTTTTATATTTTTTTTGTTTTATTATTATAATTTTTTTAGGACTGTTTCTTCCTGCACCTCCATAGGTTCTTCTGTCATCCCATACACAACTTGAAAATACATTTTTAACCTTCTTATGCCACCCCCATAGAGTAGCTTCCAGATTATGTAATCCGGACACGCATTTGAAAAAAAAACTTCTGGATTATATAATCCGTAAGCTAAAATAAAATTCCGAATTATATAATTTGGAAAATAATCATGCATCTAAAAAAAAGACTTTCGGATTATGTAATCTGAAAGCTAATTACGAATTTGAAAAAAGACTTTTAAATTACGTAATCTAAAATATTACAGAGGGATAATTTTGGAAATATGAAAATGTATGGAGGTGGGAGAAGAATATATGGAATTGCAGGAAGAAACAACCTTTTTATAGTGATAAAAGCTTGGACCCTTCATGAATGGGCTAGGCTCAAAACATGTATTTATTATTAAAAAAGAAATAAATAAAAGAATAAAAACAACTACCATTTTTTAATTCTTTAGAAATATTTGAAATTAAAAAATTTATCATTTCAAGATTTTTTATTTTTTATTTTATTTTATTTTTTAAAAAAAATAAATTTTATTTACTCTGACGAAATTGAGTGTCGACATCGGTCATTATAGTTTATCTCAATTATGTCTACCAATTTTTCATAATAAAACATTCTTCAAATTGTATTTGATGGTCAATCTTGCCTAACTCATTATTATTATCAAATATTCAGCTTTTTTTATTTCCTTCATTTCTCTCTAATTGATGGAACTTGAAGTCATTAACATTTTAAGCATTGTAACATTTTGCATAATCAATTAGTTTCATATTTAAGAACTTTAAATAATGCAAGTAGGTCCATTCTGTTGAAGATGGTTGTTGCATAAAATCTATTCGAAGTGATCATGGGGGAGAGTTTCAGAATGCTAGATTTGAGAGGTTCTGTGAGAAACATGGGATATCACATACCTTTTCAGCCCCTAGGACTCCCCAACAAAACGGTGTAGTTGAAAGG
>Ga0123342_1002892_pt1 | contig 28184 bp, 9 predicted proteins | sample Turbeawhitnodule_FD_89960 | JGI IMG/M metagenome (GOLD analysis project Ga0123342, IMG submission 89960) | Root nodule microbial communities of legume samples collected from Mexico - Turtle bean Mexico white nodule | ecosystem: Host-associated > Plants > Roots > Nodule | place: Mexico: Nepantla... | reverse complement strand
TCTTTACGCTTGCGAGTTCTTGAGCATACTGTGAGAGAGAACATTGCACGGTTCCTTAAGAGTTCTTGAGTGTTGCTCTTGAAGTATTTGGTGGTTCAGTCACTGACTTGGGCGTTGGAGTGCAATCGGCCGCAGCGGCGCCGCTCTGTTCTTTTGCAGGTTCTTGAGGTTGAAGCGGTGCACACGTCGATCCAAGTTTGACGAGGCAAGTTCCAACGTTTTGGTCAACAGGCAGGATCATATATAATATATAAATTCGTGTCCCCGTATCCTACATTGGTGAAAAAAAAGAGAAAGAAAGAAAAAGAAAAAAGAGAAAGAAAGATTCATGTTAAAATCATGAATAAGTAAAAAGAAAATGAGGAAAATCGTAAAGTCAAAAGGAAATGGTGATTAGATAACACATGTACTATAATTAGATTGTAAGTATGTTCTTCTTCTTTAAAATGTGCAATTTGTTATATGAAAAACCAATACTTTTTGGAAGCTCGACCTCATTATAACCCTGTTAAAGACCTTAACATTCATGCTTTTAATATGTTTGTGATATAAAGATGAAATGAAAAACAACTATGATTTGTTATTATTCAGTGAAAATAGAGAGCAACACTTACCTGTGATCATATGAGAAGAAATTCCTTAATGAATTGTCCTTTTATTATTTTAGTTTGATCCTGAAAGATGATTGTATCTATATTTTGCTTTATTTGAATTTGGAAGCAACACAAGTTTCTAATTTTTTTGTTGTTTAGTGAATAAAGTTGTTTTGATATTTAAATTTAAATATGATTTAGTTATATTGATTTACTTTGCTTGATTTCAAGCAAGATTATACAGCCACTTATGGATATTAATTGAAAAAATAACTATAATATGACCCCTAATTTATGAATTTAAACCTTCGCTAGTACAAAATATCCCAATGACGACACTTATTAGAAAATCTTCGTAAAAAAAAAAGCAATGGCAATTTTATAATTATTAGGGGCTTTTAACGACAGTTGTGCTAGAACCAACGTTAAAAGGGTTTCATGGTGGAAAGTAACGACGGTTGTGGCTAGAATTTTTGTTAAAAGGAGTTCAAAAAGGGAAATAACGATAGTTCATGTGAAGAACCATCGTTAAAAGTCACATCACATAATAGAAGTTCTCGCGCCCTCTTACTCCCACTGTCGTATTCTTCACCTTCCTCTCACCCTGCTCCGCCCATTGTTTGTGTCGCTGTGTGCCTGCTCTGTGGTGCTCTGAAACCCTGCTTCGCTTACTGTTTGTGTCGCAAGGTCGCAACCAGTCCGAACCACGCACTAGTTGTTGTTCCGAACTTCACGTCGTCACTACACCTACGAACCTCGCTCCCCACCGTTGCTAACCACTTTGCACTGCGGAACTGACATTTGAGGTTAGTGTTTTATTTACTGTTTAAGTTTTTAATAGATGTGTATATGTATGTTTTGATGTTCATGATGAGTTCGGGTGTCCGACCTTCATCAATTTTGATTTAGTTTTTGATGAATTGGATAATATTTTTATAAATGATGCATACAAGATAGGGGTGGAAAAATTCCGACAGTTTTGCTCCTTGTATAAGAAACCTCCTAACTATTTTAAACACATTATATATAGATTAGACAATTTCATTTAACATCTATTATTACTTATACATTACATAATGTTATGTGTTCTAACATGAAATCTTATTATTTCAGTGCATATGTTGAGTGAGAAGGGAAGTGGAAACCCGAAAAAGCTAATGAAGACCTGAGAGATGGAGCAACCCCTAACCAAGCCCAACCTTCCAGAAGGATGACCCGGAGTATGAAACAAGATCCAAGGCTAGGTCAAGACAAACCACTAGCCAGTACCTCAGAGCCATCATTCCTTAGAGGATCACCAGGAGCAGAGCCCAAGCAATGGGAGCTGAGCACCAACTAGTCTCTTTGTTTTTTATTTCATTATAGTAGAGTTCATATAGCATAATAGGGGGTGTATTTATCAAATTGGGCTTGTGCCAAGTCCATTAGGGTTATGAGGTAGCCCTAGCTTCGAGAAGCTAGGACTAAGGGGCGACATTGACCTAGTCAACCCGTAGGTTGCCCCCTTCTTCATTCCTTTTCTACCCCTCCCCCAACTTGCCCACCAAGGCACTCATTCCTATAAATAGGGTGTCTTGCCTCATGTATTGACACATTAGAAATTTGAAGAAAAGAAACTTTGTCAAAGTGATTTTGTGAGTCTGAGTACTCTAGTTTATCTGGGTCTTATCTTGGGTGAGTAACATCTCAAGTAGCAGCTTTTGCACCACTCATCTTGGAGCCTTTTCTTCTCCAAGTGGCGTGACTTCCTTCTTCTCCATAAGCTCTCTTCAACTCTTCCTCTTTTATTTTTATTTGCGTCTTCCATTCCATTCCTCTATATACATTCATGTTTGTCTCTTAATTGTTGGTTCTCTTGTCTTGTTATCTCCCTTTCCACCTCTTATCTTCGTCATCATTATCACCATATACTTGTCTTTTCTCTTTGCCCTTCTGAAGTGAACCTTCACACTTTCTTAACTACTTGGTTAAGTTCGTGTCCAGTGAGAATACTCTTAGGGTCCTCACCTTAAATTGTTAAACCCAAAAATCATAACAAAGTGAAACCAATTAAAATGTGCAATCCTAAAATCAACTCACGTCAAAAGCTTAGATGAACCTTAAGGTATTTAAAGTATATTTGTTCACTCACTTTAATGTGTGTCATTCATTCATTTAATAGAATTTATTTTGACTTGTAGTGCAATAAGCAATCTTGAAATTATGAGTGTGGTTACTATGCCAGGCGATGGATGTCAACTATTTGTGAGCTGGAATTGATAGAGGTTGGGATCAGGTAATACCTCAATACACTAAGACATTAAATTTGGTGTTTATTATTTATGGACTAATTAAAAAAATTTCAAATGTCACAATTTTTCAATGACTCACATCCGCTAGATCCTTAGAATTGACTGGAAAGTACTTATAAGTTTCTGACCCAAATGATAATGCTTAACATATTTGAATGCTAGGAATAGATTTGAAATGTTAATTGCTATCAACATCTAATCGTAATGCTAATTAGTTTTTATAAATATACGAGGAATCGATATTTAGGACACTCTCTTAATAATTTTATATGCGAGGAATCGATATAAATGACTTTTATATGGACATCAACATCAATCTAAGGATAGAATATTACCATGCTACTCAAAATACAAAAGAGTAAGAATGATGGACCATAATCCCAATTTTCTCAATTGAACCAACAAACTCTTTGACTTACTTTCTTTACAATTCTTGCAATCATTATAACAAACTCCCGACAAACTTTATTATTTTGTTTTCTATTTAGTGAATCTTATACTTGATAATTTAAATGTTCATTGTGAGTTCGATATTCGTCCTTAGGGACAAATTATTACTTTTGACACGGTATACTAAAAAGAGTCATCAAACCTCTTTGGAGAAACAAAGTTGAATTGTCAAAAGCGCCTTCTCATCCAACTCGTCCCATTGCTTGTTGGTCATAAAGGTCGACTTCTTTGACTTATCCAAAGCTTTCTTTATCCATTTTGAGTAAGAACAACTCTCATTTGGACTTCCTAGATAGAAAAATTAATTTTTCCATCAAACTTCTTAATGTCAAATTTAGTAATGGTTGACATAATAAATTCTTAATTGAGTAAAAACTTTGACACCACTTGTTATTGTATATGTGGTTAGGGTCAATTTGTAGCAAAACTTATAGATCAATGGACATGTATTTTGTATAGAAAAGATATAAAAAAAAATGGTGAAAAGCATGCCTAGAGCCCTCCAACTCTAGTTGCACCTCGAAGCAATGAAGAAAAGAGGAAATTTATAGGATTCTTGCAAAAAAAAGGAAGAAAAGCAAGTAAACAAGGATAGAGCAAAAAAAATCAATTTGCCTAATGCATGAAGAAAGGCTCAACAGATTGAGTTTAGAGAATAAAGCTTCATAAAAACACTCAATACGTTGAGCGCTTCAACATACACTAAGTGAATTCAAGCCAGAACAAATGAATCAAAGGGTTGCGCACATTCCAAAGGGTTGAGCATTGAGGATGGTTAAATATGAAGAAAGCCCAATTTCACTCAAGAAGTGATGGAAGAGTATCTCGAAGAACTCATTTTGGGCCTCTGACAAGGACTATTGCTAAAAGGTTGGAAGAAGAATAAGGAACTTAGAAGACTCTCTTTTGGTGGAGAATTAATTATTGATTGATCTTCCAATTTCTTTGGTCTTGTAAAAATTACACAAAGTAGTGAAGACTTTATTTTGGGCTTGTATTTGGGCCTTTTCATGGTCCATGTATTGGGCCAATTAGTGTAGGATATAAATAGAAAAAGAAAAGTCTAACTAGAGTTACAAATGGGTCTCCTTGGACCCAAACCAACTCTACACCATCTAAGGTGCACAAATAAAAATCTAGAGTGCAAATAGAAAGCATGGAGTGACAAGGAAGGAATGAAGGTCCACATGTCATCCCCTCAATGGAGAGGATTCCCGCCAATGCCAAAATGTCACTTATCTTCATGAAAATGGAAAGGATTCTCTCCAATTAAAGGAGGGCACTTGTCAACCTTTAATTTGAGAGGATTTGCTCCAATGAGAGAAAGTCAATTGTCACCATGGGAGTGGAGAGTTTTTAGGGTTCAAACTTGCACCTTGGTTGCCCTTAGCACAATAAATACAAGTGCTAGCCCTCTTATAAATTAGCTTAGAATTGATAAAGAAATGTTGCTTAAGTTTGTGCACAATTTGTCTTCTTTGCTCACTCTTTGTTAGCACTAGTTTTGTGTCTAGATTAAAGTCACTTAGGAGTTTGCCTTACTTCTTCCAAGTCTCTATATTCATCAACCAAATGAATCTTCTCCATTCAGTTTTCTTCATCCATTTAACCCACCCAAAGCATCCATCAAACTTATGCTACTATAGGGACTTAAAAGAGGTGAGGCACTTAAAAGAGGTGAGGCACTTATCCATCAAACTTATGCTACTATAGGGACTTAAAAGAGCATGAGATTCCAATTCACCACTCCCTAAGGCCAAATCCAGTTAATTCCTTAATCATGGTTATCTAGAAATCAAACTCCCATAACCGATCCTTTAGCTTACAATAGTTTATTTTCTACATTAATGATGGAGCAGTTCATGCCAAACTCTTAATTGTGTTCCCAGACATTAAGTTATTTGGATTATTTGAGTTGGTTGAAAAGAAGAAAGTATTTTCCAATATCATTTAACTTCTAAGATCAATAATAATGATTCCTCGCTTATCAAAATGCAAATTCAAATCAATGAACTTAAATAAACATGCATATTTATAAGTAGCTAAACATAGAAATGTACATTGTTCTTCCATCCCAACAAGAGGAATTTAGCTACTCATGTTAATTTTACAAGACAACTCAATATTAAATAGCTAGCAACTAAGGACATATGACTTTGGATTATGTGTTTCAGCTTGATATTTTCTTTCTTCACCTCGTCTAACCTCCTTTTTCTCTAGACCAAATCTCTCTATTTATAGTGATGAGTGTTGGACTGGATTTATATCGGATTTACCAGCGCATGAGAAATTCGTTCAGCTAACCCTAGACTCCTTCCTAACGAGTTGGTTCCACCTCTCACTTAGCCTTTACTCCCTATTTCACTTCAAACATCGTGACATCCTCTTGCTTTATTTAACTATCCACAACCATTCTTATCATCTCCATATAAAACACAAGTAAAAAAAATAATGCAAGGAGAATAAGTAACCTATCATAAGTTTTACTTAAATCTAACTGAAGTGTTATAAAATATAATATAATGTTAAATAAAAACAAGTAATTCTACATAGATGATATATATATATATATATAATAAAATAACTATTTAAAAATCTTCTTAAAACAAAATCCAATCAAATGAGATAAACTTATAACAATGATACAGTGTATGTTTAAATTTCGGTTAAGAAATTAAGTTGAGTTTAAATTAAGTTAAGTGAATTGAATATTGAGATAAAAAAAAATTCTAATTGAAAATTGTGAACTTCTACAAGCCAATTTGGATCTTACATCAATCACAATTTTTTTCTTTACTTGGTTGGTATCATGCAAGACTACTTGTTAATAATTGACTAAAAAATAAAAGTAAGAAAACATTTTCTAAAAAAAGTTATGTTTACATGCGTAATAGGACCTTTTCCTATATTTAGAAAAAGGTGAAATGGTACTTTTATGCATGAATTCTTCATTAAAATTTTAAAAAATTAAAATAAATTGTTCATTAAAGCAAAACTTTTCTAAAAAAAATATACTATAAAATACGACTTTTCTATAATAGTAATTTTTAAAAAAAAATTATCTATTAGATAAATTTTGCAACTAGTATTATAAGTTCATGGATGAGAAGAATTTTAAAGAAATATCTGACGAGCTTAATATGAACAAATGTTAATTATATAATTTTTAAAACATTTTTCAATTTAATTATATATTATTCTAAAGACACCAATGAGTTGAGAAGTAATCTAAAGATACCATTCGATTAAGTTATAGGTTATTTTCAACAACTCTTTTTTATTTGAGTATAATAATAACTTATTTTTAGATATAATTACTATAAAATCAACCAGCTATATTTTTTTATATTCTTAAGGATAATTACTATATTTTGTAATTGGAGAACTACGTAAGATTATTTCACAACTTCAATTATACTCATTTTTTTATTTTTTATATCAAGTTTCAAACACGTCTAAAAATATAATTTTAAACAGAATTAAAGAATAATACTAATTAACATAAAGAAAACAATTAATTTTAGTTTGATTTAAGTTGAAAATAGTATTTTATTACTTTTGAACCTAAAGACAAAAATGGTAATCACAAATTGAATTGCTATATTGAAAACCTAGATCACAAATTGAATTGCAACATCTAAACATTCCTATCCTAAATTCCTATATTTGACTGCGAGTATATTTGATATTCCAACAAAACGCACTAACACTCATGTCATGTTGTGTGGATAGAGAAATGCTTTTGCTTACAAATTAAGCTCTTTCATCTTCACTAATTCACTCACACTCTTTCTCTCTCTCTAGAATCCATGGCAGCCATTGGTCTGAACGGCGTGAAGGTGGGGACGACGTCGTCTCAGGCGTACCTTGAAGGCAAGGCCGTGAAGGAGACAAGGGCGTTGATGGCTGAACTTTGTCGCCATTTCTACACCCTTGGATGGGTCACAGGAACAGGTGGCAGCATCACCATGAGGGTCCATGATGACTCCATTCCCAAGCCTCAACAGCTCATACTCATGTCCCCTTCTGGTATCTTCCCTTTGCCCACCCTTTCATTTCCGACTCACAAGTTTAGATTTTTTTGTGCTTTATTGCCATCTTGGGCTTGTTTGGTTTCTGGGTGTGTGCCAGATTCTTTCCCTGCTGTAGAATCCTTTTAAGTATATTTGAACCTAGTTTGAACAAACATAACCACATAGAAGAAGAAAAACAAATTAGTCTTCCCTAAAATTATAAAATCATTATCGTTTTAGCTTAGCTGATTATTAATTTATGCTTAAGTTGGTTTTTTGGGTGGAGATTTATTTTCTTTATTTTCTTGTCCAGTAAATGCGTATGTATTGGCTATGTAGAAGTTGATCGAAACAAACCTTACATTCAATGTGGTTATTGCCTCATTGCTCAAGGTGTGCTTGGATAGATAGCTTAAATTCTTATTGGATAAACTTTTCTATATGCACTTTTAAAGAAAAAAGGAATGTAAGAGGAATCAGGCATTATTAAAAGGAGGTTAGCTTCTCTCGTAAGTTCAATGTATCATAGCTTTTTGAAAAAGTTAGATGAGATAAGAGAACTTCTATAAGAGTTAAGGACATAAGTTGATTTTAACATATAGCAAAAAGTCAATTCATCTTACCTTGCTATTTCATTTTCTTATAAATGCTTTTGGAGAAGTTTATCAGAGAGAGCCTAACTTTTTTTTCGTAAATTAAAATCAACTTATGCATTTTAACTTTTATAAAAGCTATAATGTTTTCTCTTAAAACCGATGTGTACAAGCTGATTTTAGTTAAGGGGAAAAGTTTAATTCATTTTTTCTTCTTATTTTTTTCCATTAAGTACTCTCGGAGAAGTTTATCCAAACATGGCTTTGATCATGCTATAAATTTGATGATGAATTCTAATCTAAATTAATAAGTCTGAAGGCTAATAAATTTTACCTAGAAGGTTGTTGAAATAAGCTAAAAGGGTTTATTATACGTACAAGTCATTCTTATGAGTTCAAATACGCCCTGTAGAAGCTCTTTGATACACTCCTTGATAATTTAATATGGTTTCTTTGTGCTAGAGATGATGAAATGAAACACTACTGTTATGCACTGTTAATTGATTCATTTTGATCTTCCTTTTTTGCTGAAAAATGTGTGCAGGTGTTCAGAAAGAAAGAATGGAGGCAGAGGATATGTATGTGTTATCAAACAGTGGAAGCATTTTGTCTGCTCCATCTCCTAAACCTTACCCACACAAGCCTCCCAAATGTACCGATTGTGATCCACTTTTCAGGAAAGTAAGTTTGGTTTAACAATAATATATTAGTTACTGTAATTGAGTGATGCAGACTTTGATATGCACATTCTTCTTTTGATATTTCCGCAATACTTTGTTCAACTGCTGTATGTATTTTGTATTTTTTGTGTGTGCACAATAGCTTTTATTATACTTTTGAATATATGAGTGTTGTCACTTAAAGTTCAGACATTTGAATTTCTGGGGGATTAAATGACTGACATTTGGTTGATAAGTGTCTCCATACCAATGTTTTGAATAAAATCTGGTAAATGCTATAATATCTGTAAGATTTACTTTAAACAGGAAGTGTCTAGTATTTGGCAAATAGAAGTGACTGAAATTTCTTGAGAATAATTGTCATTTTGTCAAATCCACTGTAGGCTAACCTAGAAACTTACAGATCCTATTTCTTTTGATAAATTAGCTATTGATATAAGCTTCATACATCTCTTTCACTTCCCCTGTTTTAGGCATATGAAATGCGAGATGCTGAGGCTGTTTTCCACAGTCACGGAATAGAATCTTGTCTTGTAACAATGATCAATCCATTATCAAAGGAGTTTCGAGTAAGTATTTTATTCATGGATGGTTTTTTTGTTTCAGATTAAAGACACTTTCAAAATTCTGATACATAATTGTTAGTTGTAATGTCAATATATCTTTGGACGGGGTTTAGATTGGTAATAGTGAATGCAGCTGAGCAATAGTCTCATTCCCTGACTATAAGACTATTTGATGGGTGCTCAATTCCAAACGTACAACTATCTTTTGAAAAAACAAGAGTTTCTTTATTCCAGAGAATTTAGTGGAGAAAAGATTCAAGTTCCAAATAATATACTATAAACTAGAACTTGCATGGGATATCCTTGTTGGTTTGAATCCTCTATCTGCTATTCTTATTTCCGAAATATAAGCAAGGCATGACACCAAAACAGTGAAATAATTAACATGAGAAATCTTGACACTTGATGAACATTTTGCACTTAATCTCTATTGTATTTAAATATGTGGCTTCTACCACCTCATGTACCCAGAATTTGAAAGTTTAGCTCTGCTTCTAATACTGAAAAAATTGTGAAGGAGGAAGGGCCAGGAATAGGCATTTATATGTTATACTTCTACAGCACAAATACTTTTTAACACGTCATTTTGAATGGAGAATTTTTATGTTTTCTTGGAAGAGGGTGGATGGGGGAGGCACGTGGCATCCTGCTTCCCTTGCATCCTTTTCATGTTTTCTGTTGTTATTTTCCTGATCAAATGTAGGATGCAGATTTTGTGTTGTTGTAGCTTATTACAAGTACTTTGTGAGAGACCAAACATACTTTAAAGTAATATGTTTCTTTTTCACGTTGTCTTGCTCCATGCTTTTGTTTCCTCTTCCTATAATACTATTTTCATTTGCATCTGGTTGTCTCCACAAATGGCAGATTACTCACATGGAAATGATAAAAGGAATCAAAGGGCATGGCTATTATGATGAACTTGTGGTCCCCATAATTGAGAACACGGCCTATGAGTATCAGCTCACAGAGTCTTTTGCTAAAGCTGTATGTTTCTTCTGATGATTATACATTTGAATTAAATATCTGTTTGGAAATCTGGATGATTTTTGCTTACTTTTCTTTTTCTCAGAAGAAAACCATGGGTGATGTGGCTTAGTTTGTTATTCTTTCTCTCCCATTTTGCAGATAGAAGACTACCCAAAAGCAACAGCAGTACTTGTTCGCAACCATGGGGTATTTGTCTGGGGAGATTCGTGGATCAGTGCTAAAACTCAGGTTTTTGCTATCTACATTCCCCAGGAAGACTGCGATGAATTTCATACATGTTGTTTAGCATTCTGCTTGAAGTTTCCATAAAATATAATACTGCAAAAAACAGGTTTTTTGGAAGGGGTGTTATTTACAGTTTTCATGCTCATTCTTGGAGTTTCAATAAAATATAATACTCTTCTAATAGACAGTTGTCTTTAGTCGTGCTTTCTGGTAAATTGATGCTATTTTTTTTCAGTCTGAGTGTTACCATTACCTCTTTGATGCTGCTCTCAAGCTTCACCAAATGGGATTGGACTGGTCGACTCCAAATCATGGTCCAATACAAAGTGCTAGGAGGGGTCTAATAAGTATTGATGGGGAGTCGAACGTGTCAGTTAAAGCGAGTAAATCTAATGGTGAAACTGATCCATTCCCAGTGAGTTCACTTAATCCTTCTATTTTTTGTAATCTTTAGGTCATTAAGGGGTTGTTTGTTTTGTGAAAATTACTATGTTTTCATTTTCTCCTTTTTCATTTAATTACAAAAATATCACCTTGTTTTTACTGTATTCAGTTTTCTAAAGTTTATACAAAAAACAGTGAAAACAACTTTTTATTGTTTTCTATTTTTACTGTTTTCCATACAAAATTTTGAGAACAGAAAAAAAAATTGAAAACGTTTTTCTAACCAAATGTCTTCTATATTTGAGTTTTTTTATTTTCTTAAATTCTTGAAACTATATCCTCTATTCACAGTCGACTGATAGTTCTAGTTCCCAATTCATTGAATAAAATTATTGATTTTTATCTTTATTTGGGTTGCAGCGTTGCATTGTTCTTGACATTGAAGGAACTACTACGCCCATATCATTTGTTTCAGAGGTTCTCTTCCCTTATGCCCGTGATAATGTTGGGAAGCATCTATCTCTAACATATGATACCCCTGATACCAAAGCTGATATTGAGCTGCTTCGTTCCCAAGTAAGATTTTTTAGGTTGTATGGTTTAGGCATTTTTAACCCTCCAATTGGAATATTTGGTTTAGGCATTGAATAATTGTAATACAATACTATGGAATGTTATACCTTTTTAGTTGACACTGAAATGATATGTTAGACATGTGAGTGGGATTGTGGTTTTAAACTACTCTGTCCATGATTATTAAAAACATTAATATCGAATTGCCTGTCTGGTTTATGTCATTCAATTCTTCCTCAAGTGATTATACTTTTTTTGGAGTTTATTAAAGCATAGTTATATAGAAGTGGTCCATGAATGTAGAAAAGAGATGAGAAGGAAACTAAGGGTGTATTTGTTTTTTAATGTTTGATTTTTCAGTTGCTATGTTTTCACTAATGATTACATAAATATCACTGCTTTCATTTTGTTTCATTTTTCAAAAGTTTGTAAATGAAATGATAAAAAAAGTATTATGGAAGTGTGCCTTTAAGTCGCATAGATAAGCTTTATGGTAGTAATAGAGAACTATGGAAACCAGGGACTGCTAGATTGTAATATTCGAAGAATATTTACAGAGAGAAATATTCAGTGAGGTACATATTTATAGGAATTTGGAGAAGAGTGCTGAAGAAGCTAAAGCCACTGTTGACTCAGCACTGATGTGACTGGATACAGACGGTTACAGGGAAAGAAATCACCTACAAACAGAGACTAGAATAATAGTGTCCACTACAGTAACTTGTATACGTTGCATTCAGAGAATTTGGACCATTGACATCTCATTCAGTTTTTATAACAGGTTCAAAGTGACCTTGAACAAGGGATTGCAGGTGCTGTGCCTATCCCTCCAGATGATGCTGGGAAAGAGGATGTCATTGCTGGAATCGTTGCTAATGTGGATGCTATGATAAAAGCTGATAGAAAAATCACTGCCTTAAAAGAGTTGCAGGTAGTTAAACTTTGAGTTGAATTTATGTATCTGTTGACTTCATATTTGGGATATTGCTGACATTTAGCTATGCAGGGTCACATATGGAGAACTGGTTATGAGAGTAATGAATTGGAGGGAATAGTTTTTGATGATGTACCAGAAGCTCTAGAAAAGTGGCATGCCTTGGGTGTAAAGGTTGTTTTCCCTGATTTACCTTTTTCTAGTTCACTTTTTTAAGTTTCACTTGCTGACTATTTTCCTGCATTTTGACCATAGGTATCTTTAATGCTTAAGCATGATGCCAATGTTTGGCAGGAGGGTATAAGATAACCATAGATTGAGATGCCCTCTGTTAGCTAAGACCTGTGCGGTTGTGAGGGCATATGATGCCTTTCCAAACCCATTAACCGTTTTATATGAATTTCCATTTATATCCTTTTATTTATCACCTTTCATTCTTATAAATAACCCATTCATCTTTGTCCAATCTCCTTTTCTCCTTGGTTTGGTCTAGGTGCCCACAGTGGGCCCGTGAATGTGGAGAGGACTCCTCTCAAATAGGCTGGATAGTGGATACTGTCCCACTATGAAGAGTTCTCTTTGTATCATTTGCTTAAATCTGTCAGCCATCCATTACATCCTTATCTCCTTTATCCTACCATAGTACCATTCTTTTTCTCTTTCTGTCACATGTTGACTCACCTTGGTCCCACTAAACTGGCTTAAGAGGCCTACTATATCAAGCTACCAAGGAATAGAAACAAAGAGTTGGTCTATCTATAAAAAATTTCTAATTGCATTAATGTTTCTGCTTATGGGTACTTTTGAATGTGTAAAACATAAATACTTGATGTCTTATCTCTAGATATCCAAGATGCCAATCATGTGAAATGTCTATACCCTGAATGCCTCCTATCTCTCTTCTTTCTCTAGTATATTTCTCTTCTGCCTCTTTTAGTTGTCAAAATATACAACTCTACTCCCGGCCAAAGTTTGTGAGGGGTGAAGTAATTGTTACTTTTTGTTGGCTCAAGAATGAAATGAAGTGTACTCACATTTTGTGTGCATTCTTCACTGATATTTGGAGAGCATATTTTCTTGCATTTGAATCGCTATTTCTGATCTCCGCAACAGGTATACATATATTCTAGTGGTAGCAGGTTGGCACAAAGGCTAATATTTGGAAAAACAAACCATGGGGACTTAAGAAAATATTTGTCTGGGTTTTTTGACACCACTGTGGGGTAAGGTTTTTATTTTGATGTTCCCCCGAGACGATTCCTATCTAAAGATGCATGGATTCACTCAAAAACTCACTTTTGCAGGAACAAAAGAGAGACACGCAGTTATACTGAAATTTCTGAGTCACTCGGTGTTGATAAACCATCAGATATTTTATTTGTAACTGATGTACATCAAGAAGCCACAGCTGCAAAGGCAGCAGGTATGAACATTTTTCTTAATCCATCATCTCATTTATAAGTTAAACTTCATCAATTTTTTTTTTTTTATCAGCAAAGAGTTAAACTTTATCAATAAACTTAGTCCGTGTGTTGCATAGCTAATTTTCGGAAAATAGTATGTTTTTGAGCTTTCTTAGGGAGCTGGCGAGATAAGTAAACTGAACCAAACATTATATAGTAACTACTTTATTTTTCTCTTGGTTGCATAGCTCATTTAATGTTTTATATTAATACTTGATTCACTAACAGTGTAAAATCATTTATACCACACGAAACAGAAGATGAGTATAACGTAACGTGTATGATGGTGTGTGAAATTGTTATCAATTACAATTATTTATCTTGGCACCCTTTGTAGTCCTTCATCTACTTACACACCACTTGCACCCACATTTATCACTGTGTGGCTCACTGCAAGCAAAAATCAAAATCTAACTTGGAATTTGTGTGGGCCATACTACCAATGGTGTGAGTGTGACCTCCCAATTGGAGTGGTAGAGGAATTTCCCTAGGATCCCACTGTTTATGGCCAAATAGGAAATTGCTTAGTTTGTCTGCACATATATTTGTTTAACAATTGTCCTGTTTCAGGTTTGGAGGTGATAATTTCTATTCGACCTGGAAATGGACCCCTCCCTGACAATCATGGGTTCAAGACAATCAAATCCTTCTCAGAGATCTAAGACCATTGGCAGTCATCTGGAATGGCATTAAATGTGTTATCATAACTAACAATAATTATGTAACGTTCAGTTCTTGGTATAAAATAATGTAATATATCTTGCTTCAATTCTCAAACTTTCAGTTTAAATTGCCTCTTTCAATGCTATTTTAAATGATTTAAATATACTCACTCTACATTTTCATCAGTTATTATTATTATAAGAAATTTTTCTTCTCAAGACATTGACATTCTGAGTAACCTAACAGATTTTATTAGTGAACTGGGATTGCTGAATAATCTTCGATCTATTTATTTATGAAAGAAAATAAAATGATTTGAGCTTTTCTCTCACAAGTTAAAATTGAAGAAAATTTAGTTTTTATGGAAAATTCAAATAACTTTTCTAAAAATTAAGTTGCAAAAATAAATTTCATCACGCATGAGGAATTCAATTCATTCTAACTTTGTATTTTCTTTTCTAATAAATGTTTATAGAAAAATATAGGGTACAATTAACATGCAGTACTATCAATAGCTATGATTGGTGGTTTTCAATGGTATTTAGAGTTTCATCTAATGTTTCTAATAAGATGTAAAATATCAAAGTAAAATTTTAAATTCGATTGGTGAACAACATTAAGAAAAGGCAAGTTCTCCTTCCACCTCCATATCTTTCGCCGTCATTTTTTTTTTTTAATTCTAACAATATCCTTCTAAGCTAAGTATGAGAGAGTATGGTGTCTTTTTCATTTTCAAGTGATGGTGGTTGTTTGTGATGGTTGTCGGTGAACATTGGTGTTTGAGATAAGTTTTGTGGTGTACGATCTAAAAATCATAAAACTAAAAAAAACTAGGAGTGCAAAAATGGAATACAAAATTAAAAAAATTATATTCGCACTTGGTAACATCAAATACAACGAATCTTTTTGTCAATCATCTCACACATGATCAAATGATGAAACTGTTTTCTTAAATTTTGTGGTTGAAGAAGAATAGAAGTGTTATAGCTGGAAGAGATGTATGAATGTGCAGGAATCCAGCTTAGATTATTTAAAAAGGAAAGGTTATAATTTATTTAAGATTATTTAAAAAAATTTAAAAAGTTAAAACTGAGTTAAGATATAAAGGTTGTGGGAGAATTTGTCCATTAAGAAAAACTTGTGTAAATGTATATGAGGTAGAAGTTAGACTTATTAAATAGTCAAAAATAAAGTTTTTGAATGTATATTTAAAGGGTTTAATTGATAATTTTAGGTAAGAAATTCTATGGGAAATTTACGCTATCATGTACACAGTTGAATAAGTCGTGTTCGTAAAAATAATTTTCAAATAAATAAAGAAATTATGCTTGAAAAGATGAATCTCAAATGAAAAAGTGGTACTTATGTCTTAATCATATTTTTTTTTTCAAATTACAAGTTATGTTTTAAAAGACGAGTTCTATTTTTTTTTTTATAATTAAACTAGAGTCGTGATTTGAAGCTGTTTTTTTGAAGTTTTTTCTTTTAATTACATTATTTTTTTTCAATTGTGTATTGAAATAATTTTGTAAAGACTAGGTTTAATTTTTAATTTTTTTTGTAAAGTCATGCTTGCAAAGACGTTTTTCAATTTTTTATTGAAGTCGTTTCATTTTTTTTTCAATTCTTTTATGTTTTAAACAATGTAATTAATTATTTGTAATTAAATATTTTTATGTTTTTTATTTTTTAGGCAATGTAATTGAATGTATTTTGGATAATTTATAATTATAATCTATACAAATATTTAGTTAGTTTAAATAATTAAGTTAGTTATGTCGGATAATTTATTATTATAATAAATTACTTATAATTAAATGTAATTTCTAAAAATTTGAACTGGTTTCACAAAGTTATGTTTTACTAATGAAATAAGATTAATAAAAATTAGTAAGTTTAAATATCTTTAATAATCAACAAAATTTAGAGTTTAATGTACAAGAAATAACAACTCTTCAACTTGGTCGATCATCTATGTTATACATAGTCAAATTAAATTATTGGAAGTGTGATTATGGGACATTTCAAGTCCTTTGACTCTCGTGTTCGTCATTTATTCCACTTGTCACTTGCAACTACTAGCATATGTTGACCAAGTTTAAGTTTATGGTTTACATAATATTTATAAGGTTTAGAAAGTTCAATTTCATCAAATCTGAAATTAAGATTACTAGTTAACATATACAGGCTCAAACTTTATTCCTGACCCACACATATACACTGTAGTCAAGAACACCAACAACTAATCAAATATATAACAATGGATCAACCAAGTCAAAATAATAATAAAAATGTTGGAATGTCAGACTCAAAAAAATTATCCATATAGACAACCTTTATATAATTTAGTGACACTCATTTAAATTTTGCTCAATTGCATTCTATTCACATAAACAATTTCATTAATTAACTAACTCAACTAAATATTTCACTACATTAAAATGATAAATTCTTCAAAATATCAATTACCAAACAATGAAACAATTATTTACATGACCTATAATTTAGTGACATTGTTTTAAATTTTCTAAAATTGCATTTAATTATAAGTAGTTTTATTAATTAATTAAGTTAACTAAATTTTAAATAACTTATATTTTCAATCTTTTTATTTGCATTAAAATGATAAATTCTCCAGAATACCAATTGTGAAATAAAAAATTAATTACCCTAAACCATAAATGTTTAATTAATTACACTGTTTAAAACATAAAAAACATAAAAATGAAAAATGTCTCAGACAACTTTATTAAAAAAGTTTTAAAAAATTGAAAAATCATCTTTAAATAAACATATTTCAAAGCACGACTTTAATATAATTGTAAAAAAAAAAATAGAACTCGTATATGAAATCACTATTTTTTTTTCATTTGAAAATCATTTTTACAAGTACGACTAACTCAATTGTGTACATGTTTTAAAAATTATCCATTTTAATAAAAACGAACAAAAATTAAATCATTTTTATAAATTTCTTCTAATTATATATTTATATTTTTCCCCCACTTAATTTAGGAAAGAAAAATTAAAGATATTATTGTATTGAAATGTGTATATTTTATCTTATTCTATTATGTAAAATATAAACAAATTAGGAATGATGCAAGCTTTTTTTTTTTCATTGTTCAATCAAGCCAATCCAATTGCACTCTATATTAGGTCAAGATAGATGCCTTTTGATTTAAGCAATGAAAGAAAAGCACACTATGATTTCTAATTTTGAAAAAGGTAAAAATATCTTCACATAAATTTTACATCATTCCTACGTTACTTTTGTTATATTTAGATTGGTGTGGAGCAAGTGAATGAGAAAGGAGGTTGCTTTGTGTTCAGGCTTCGTAGCGTGTTGGGAATTTATGTGTAATTCTTCAGCAACGTTGTTAATCACGCATGCCATGCCGTTTTTTTTGAACTTTCATTTCAAGGGTTAATTTCTATGGAGTATTAAATCAAGAATCTTTCAACTCATAATAAAAAAAAAATCATAAATCTTTGAAGCTCCATAATACTTCATACCAAAAACACAATTCCAGTCAAAATAAGTACCCATCAAGCTTTCTTCCATGAATTCCCTTCTTACCACTGCAAAAGTTTATTATTTCCTTTTTATCATTAAAAACAGAATCCAGTGAATGTAATTTTCCTTGGTCAAAGTCACAATTAAGCTTATCATTAACACTAAAGGTACTCAATTTCCTTTTAACCAAATTTCAAGCAGCTACACATGTTGAGTGTAAAATGGACCTTTATGATTCATCCACAATTATTAAAAAAGAAAACACCAAAATCCACCACCTACTTTCACATTAACAAAGGCTAAAGGATGGTTGACAACATGCCTAGTTTAACATAAAATTCAACTTGACACACCCATTGGGTTATTTCTACATATACTTCTTACAATTTATTTTTCTTTGTGCATGTTTCTGTCATTAGTCATCTCATTCCATACTTTGTATTTCATTTTGTTTCTATCTATGCATGTTTTTCTAAAAAGAAGTTCTACAAGCCTGTTTAACAAATCTAATTTCAGTTTTGTTTGTGGTATGTATGTAGATGATATGGTGTTAGCAAGTTGGTCATATTACAAGCCACCTAATTAGCTACTATCTTTGTGAAAAAAGTGGTGTACTAGAAGATGTATGGAAAAAAAATAGAATTACTTGGCAGTTTACTGTTCAATGCACCAGCTCTAGCAGTTGGGTCCAACCTAGATGCACCTAAATGACAAAACAAAGTCTAAAAGGGTGAAGAAAAGAAAAAGGGTGGTCTTCACATTTTCTCTGCTTTTGTTATTTACATATGGTTTCTTTTCGGTCTTACTTTCTCTTAAGATGATGATTGTAACAAAAGTCCCACTTTCTCTATCTTATCTCCACTCTTGTCATTTTGTCTACTCTTCAATGCTTCCCATTACACTATAACAAAATTTAAATCAACAAAAACAAGAACTAAGAAAGGGAAAATAGAAAGAGAGAGGAGAAATCTTCTTAGGTGCTCAATTTTATAAACTATTGGAATTTGGTGATCTCATGCTACATTTACTTTTAATTTTTGCTGACAATATGTATAGACTTTATGACATTCATTACAGCATAAAATGCAGTTTAATTGATCATAAAGTCTAATGATACAAGTTAATTAAAAATTAATACAGTAATTATAATAAAATAAACTATGGAAACGTTAAAATCATCTCTGCAAATGATTATTGATCAATATTTATTTATTAAAATAGTGAAATTTAATAAGATTTCAATAATAATGATAGGAACAAATTATGAAAGAAAAAGAAGTGCAGAATATACACAATGTATAGTCCTGCTGCCACTCTTGCACAGGCATGTAAGGGATCCACAACTACAATTAATTCGTTTTCCTTGTTTGATTTCTCATACCACACACCATAAGTGTTATCTTCTGATGTTGTGAAAACTTTGGTCTTTGTTTCCCTGGTACTAGGAAAACATTAACCTCTGTATGCGGGCCACACTGAAAGTTATTGTGATCAATAAACATGCATTAGTCTTACACAGCATACAATTTTTTTGTGATCAACACATAGGTGCTATGTCTAGATTATTGTTAGAAGTACAAGTAGGGTACTGACATTATGCATAAATGTTTGCATTTAAAAACGAAGCAAAGAAAGAAAAGAGGTATTTGCTTTACTTCTTGATCAGATTGTACTTGAAAACTGACACAGAAATGATTTTTCTTCCCATAGGTGTCAGCAAAAAAGAAAAAGAAAAAGAAAAGGAAATAGAAAAGAATCAAAAACACATTATAATTATCTGGGTGGAGTTACTTGAGAAAACTGATTAGACTAAAATTGGCATATAACCAAGAAGAGGGACCCTCTCACCCTTCATCAAGTTAACCCACCCACCTTCCTTTTGGTGCATCTTTCTGCGATGATGACAACTTAGGATATGTTTATGTCCTTTCCATCACCGATTTCCAGTAATATGTGTCCCTTCCAAGCAACCTCATTCCCTTGTCTTCTCTTCTTTTTTCCATCTTTGGATTCTCTTCATCCGAACACACACTTCACACAGGTGGTAGGTGGTGTGACACAGCAATCACAAACACAGACACTGTGAAGACCATTATTCATTGAATTCATCACACTGAATCAAAAGAGACACCCTGGCTTATGATTATTCTCAGGATGTGTTTTCCTAACAATAATAATGACCCTTGAAGAACTAGATGAAATAGGGAGAGAAAAAAAAAATCATCGGACAAAGACACTTTTTTTTTTTTTGCTTCTTTCATTTATGGAAAGGAAAAAGATACCAATATTTGAGGTGGGAAAACAAAGAAGGCGAATAAAGAAAGAGTTGCCATTTCATGGTAAGAAAGCCACTTTTACAATTAGACCAAGCTTTGTACCTTGTTGATGGAGGAAACCATAAACCATTCAAATCAAAACCCATGTAACCATTCTCTCTATCTAAATCATCCACAACACAGGACACAAACTCTTATCTTATCGCCTCAGGAGGGTGATTCTGAGACTCTAGGTGAGGTAAGTGGGAACAAAGGCAAGAGCTGTGGTTCAGAGTCTCTGGGGGTGGTCATGGGAGAGGGATGCAAGTAGAAGCCCTTTTCAGCTATGGCCTTTTCCTCCTCTGATGAGTTTCCCAATGAAGGTGAGGACTTGTCAAAAGGGTCATCATTCAATGGGGTGACAGGGCTGAGAGCAAGGGAAGGGAAGTCGAGCAAGCTTGGGGAGAGGATCTCTGGCTTATTTCTGGGTGAGAAGCCTGGAGAGTTGTTTCGAGCAAAATTGGGCATCAAGGTGTTGAGCATGAGGCTGTTCTTGAGGCTGTTCCTCCTCTCATAGAGCTTGCCCTGCTTCTTGGGTGGAGTCTTGATTGGGGGGATGTTGAAGTTTCTGGACGGTGGAGGTGGTGGTGGTGGCACTGGATCTTGTGCTTGCTTTGTGGTGTCAGAAGAGCCAGTTAACATTTGAACCACCTGCTTGAAAGTGGAGGTGTCAGCTTGGACAAAAGTGGTAGGGTAGGGGTCGGAGTCAGATCTGGGGATGGTCTTGGGAGTGAGGGGTGGTGTTGGGATTTGGATGCCATTGCTGTTGCTGCTGCTCATGCAGTTGCTCACATTGCTTGTTGGAGAGTTCATACGAGAAGGGTGGCTCTCTCTTTCCTGAAACCTTGAGCTGATTTCCATACCCTTGCACCAAAACCAACAAATTAATACCTGTCTACAAAGTAAGCAAGAAATAAAAAGGGTTAGGGGTGATTTGGGTGGGGATTGGAGAAGAAAAACATGGAAGAGTGAAAAACAAGGCTCAGGGAAAGAAAGAGAGGGTTGAAACAAAACAGGGGTTGCTTGCTTATTGTGCTTTGCTGTTCTTTCTATACTATATACTATATATTTTTTGGTTTCTTTTTCTCATACTATTCAAACTTTTTTGGAGCAATAAAATATTTCTCCCCCTTCAAAAATGATTTTTTTTTTTCCCCTGTGGGGCTTGAGGGTGTTGCTGGCTAGAGAGAAAATAGCCCCAACAAGGCTTGGGATTTATAAAGACACAAGGCAAGGGAATTGTTAGAATTGGGAATTTGGTATGAGGCATCTGTACCACACCACTGGCAAAGCTATCACTGTTGTGGTGTTAAAAACATTTGTGACATTGACTTCAAAACCTAACTACCAAGACTATTGCATTTGCATATGTGTGATGGGATTGAAGATGATGATGAACCATAGATATAGATAGATAGATATATGTTCCAATTCATTCCTAGATTGTGGCTTTGTGTTTCACTTACAAATACTCACATGCATATGTAAACTAGTGAACCCTGCAACCTGCCTAACTTTGACAAATAAAATGACAAGAAAAGATAAAATAAGAGAATACAACGTTGTTTGTGTTCAAAAGTTCAAAGTTTGAAGAATATTTTTCATATTTGTTTTTTGCATTTTTGTGGAATAAGTTATTTCTTTTTATAAGTGTACACATAAGTTAATGATAACTTCTACATTTTTTCCTCCTTTTACAATTGGAAATGAGTTGGGTCAATTTATGATATCTTGTTTAATAGAAAAATTACTGAATTCAAACTTGTGTTAAGCTTATAATAAAATTTTCCATCTTTAAGTTGAAGTCAATTTAACTTCATCAACCAATTTAGTATAATAAAAAAAACCAAGATTATAGAAATAATTGACAATAACTTTTAAAATAATAATTATAAAAATAAAAATAATAAAGCATATATAACAACTTATAATTAAATAACGATATAAATATTTATATTGTCAATTAATACATTTAAAAAATAAAAAATATGTATTTAATTATTGAATTTTATTTTATTGAAAGAAAAGTTAAAATGAAACAACTAGGAATCTAATAATAAATATCATTGTCTCTATATCGCGTACAAGCCTGGACAGAGAACTAAGTCACAATAGCAAGAATATTAAAACATGTTTATATTCTATCGATTTCTTATGAGATATTATACTATACTGAATGTATTTTTAATCTTTTGCACACGTACATTAACTATTTTATTTTCTTTTGAATTAAATAGAAAAATGCTTATTTGAATTACATATTTTATTTGAATATATATACTCAAATTGAAATATAATCCTAACTTCTAATATATTTCCCTAAAATACCTTCTTTTTACACACAAAAAAAACTTGGAATATTATCAAAGATAAAATGGATTAGACTTTCGATAAAAAAAATATTATGCATGTTGAAACCAGATATATCAAATGCATACGTGAATTTTGACAAAAGAACATAAAAAAGGATAAAAAAAACTCAATTTGTACTCTGATCATTAATACTTCAAAAATATAATTAGAGTTCTTCTCAATTAGTAATTATATATATGATAAAAATGTTGTCAACATGTTATAGAACCATATTTTTTGTTATCAATTGAAATTTATGATGAAATTTGATGAAATGCGAGCTGCACACTTTTATAAATTTCAATGAAGTTTAGTTATTATCATTTTTTTTTACAAAAGTGTATTAAAAAGATATAGCTAACATAGTCTACGTCTGTGTAAATAAACAAAAATTGTAATTATATAGTATTCTACCATATTAGAGGTGATCACCGCAGAACATAATGAAGGAGAAACATATGCTCAGGAGGCAATAGTATATTATGTCCAGTGGGGTTATATTGGATAAGGAATTTTTTTAGTGGTTAATATATGAGAGAATCATGTTGCAAGAAAAAAATATGAAAGCAAAATGAATAAATTTTATATTATAGATCCTAATCATATCCAATTATAGTTTGTTTTCATTAATTTTTCTCTCTTGCAATATGATCCTCTCATGTTGGATTGTTGTTTTCTTAAAATTTTGAAAGTATCTTCCAAAATATCTTCATCCAGTCAGTGGTGATTAATATGTTAATATGATGATAAAGGCCTTAATTAATTAATTTAATTGTTCAATCAGTCTTATGTGAATCAGTTCGGTTCCCAAAACAAAGTGCAGCAGCAGGGAGCACTTGTGGATTCCATAACTTTCATTCTACAAAGCTGCTGATTGGTAATATGTAATTTCATATCTCCACTTGAGTTAGTGGTTTAGATTTTTCTTTCCACACTTTAAAATCTTGAAAAGCTAAAAAAGAAAAGGGAATCAAATTCTGATTTATATTATTTACATTAAAAAAGAGTTAGACAGCAGAAGAAGGAGGAGAGATGATGGGGGACCAAATGCCAATAAGACAAACTCACTCAATGCTTTTAAGAATTGATTTATTACTCTTTAATGGATGATCATTATTAGGGTAGTGTGGAATCCATTTTTAAACTCTTCTGTTATGCAACAAATTAAGAATTTATTCATTTCTCATAAAAAAAAAAGGTTGTCAATTTATTATCTGGTTAAGTGTCAATGAAGAAACCTACTGTACTAGCCATCATTAATCATAATAATTTTATGCTTTCAATTTTCAGCAAGGATACATTATTAAATGTCAAAGTGTAGACTGCATAGAAAGTGATGTATATCTCCCCTTTTTTTCCCTATTCACATGATCTTTTGAGTTTATGGTAATTGATTAGAGAAAATGAAAAGTGATTTGTATGGATGAAGAGAAAAAGTTTCCCAAAAGGGTTTGACTGATGAGCTACAAAAACCAGTGAGATAAATTAAAATGCAAATGGATCTTGGAGAGAAAGTGAGATACCATGCCCACCTTGAAGTGGGAAATGAGTAAGCATTGAAGAATGACTAGCAATGAACACATGACAGAGCGCAATACCAAATTATGTGATATATCTTCTGCAACAAAAGAGACCATACTAAAATAAAGTGAAGTCATGATCTATTTTTCTGAAAATGACCCTATTTTTTTGTTCTTCAGTTCTAGTGGTGGAGGCACATGATTGGAGAATTCGCATACACAAGAGGAGAGATCTTCAATCAGAGATATTATTAATGGAATTTGCACACAACAGGGAAAATTATACTTATATCGTGTAACTATCAGAAGAAACCAAGAAAAGAACATAACCCTCCATTCCAGAACACATTATTCTTTACATGAGTCAGTTTCAAGCTTCTAATAAAAAGAACAAGAACCCCACAAAAGGGTAAATAGACTAATTACTCTCCTAGGTAGAATGTCTTCAAAGTAAAAGTCTTAAATGGTGCATGCATGTTCAAACAAAGGGGGTTTCTTAACTGATGCAGTAGCAAGAAAGTTTCTTACTTTTAAAATAAAAAGTTCACTTTAGTGCTTTTAGTCACACACACACACAGAACTCAAGTAGATATACATTGAAGCAATGAAAGGGGCATAGTGTCCTAAAACCACTGACACGCCAACACCCACTGTTGGACATATTTATATATATCAAGACCATGGAATAACCTTGCAGACAAACAGCACATTAAAATATACCATGATGCCACAACTTTATCACTCCTTTGCCATTTTATTTATCTTCAAATACTTCCATGTGCATGCTTTCACAAATTTCTACAGTGCACATAATTATACCTGTCAAATGCCAATTGATCAAGACAAATCTGTTCCCTAAACATACACAGACGGTGAGTTATAAACTATTTTATCATGTCAAATGCAATAAATTAACCAATGCATTCACAAAACTAAAATGCTATAAGAAATGTTATTGGCCGGCTTGTTTGACTATAGTCTATCTATAGCCATAAACAATGCAAAGTATTAGGTGTCACTGGTGGTTCTTATGCAAAGGTGAAAAAGAGGAATAAGAGGGTCACACCTTCATTTTAATCAGAATCTGTGATCATGAACATATTTTTTATACACCATCTACACTCTTCAACTTTTTCAATTCTCACACATTTTATCAACAGCAAAATAAGAACATATTAGAAGAAGTTAGATTTTATTTTATGTTATAGATAACTTAAGTACATAGAACTCAAAACACATAAGCCTAGTAGGTAGGAATTGAGACTAGAACAGTCCTTGACGGTGACATAATTAAAGGCTAAGTTTGGCGGACCCTGCAAGGCCAAGGCAATTATAATATACATATATAAAAGTTAAAAATTTGCAGAAAGAAACAGAGAAGGATTGGTTTTTGAATCTAAATGAGGTTACGCCGAAAAGTTTGACAATCTTGGTAGGCCACTTCAAATTGATTGTTAAGCAAGGTCCACAGAATTAGTGACTGTTTATCCTTTTGCATCATTTCAGAAAAAAAAAACTCATAATATTAACTAACTTCCCTTAGTTGGGTGCATGAAACAATAATTTCTTTGATGGTACATTTAAAATGTGCTAGTTTAATTGAAGATGGGAAAATACAGAAGGTAGGTTGGAATATTACTAACGCCTTGAGGCATGAAAGAAGCAAGGTTTTGTGGAGAAAGGAAAGATATGATGACATAAGTGTTTGGTAAGGAGAGTGAGTGAGAGTGAGAAGAATGGGAAACTTCTTGGTGGGTGGCGTTATTGCAAGTCGGGTCGATTTTGTTACGATATTTTGTATTTGAGGTATTCTAACATCATCATACAACACCTACAATACATTTATTTTGTACGTGTAATTAAATATTACAAATTTAACTTTAAATAATAAAATACATATATATACCTAAACTTCCCAAAGCGACACTTGGTTTCTTCCATTTCTATCATCTTTCACTATTTTCACACCACATACCATACTCACAACTATAAAATAAAATAAATGGCAAGTTAATGTTTTTATTAAATATATAATACAATTAAATATATGGATAATGTAAATAATTGAAATAAAGAATAATGACTTTTAAAATTATTAACATCTACTAATCTAAAAGTTCAACCATCTACCATTTGATATAAATCTTTTCTTTTGACAACCATTAATGATATGGTGATTTCTATATATATTTCTAGTAGTTGTGTTCATCAAAATCCAATCTATATTCAGTGCAAATTTAATAAAAAAAATTGGATCTAAAATCTAGATTCATTTTAACTAGATCAAATTGATTTGCATTTTTCAATTTAATTAAAATTGGATTAAATCTAAATTAGACACACTTTGTCAATTAGATTAAATTTGATGAGTGATTGATCTAATTGATTTGATGTATGTATCAACTTGACATAGACTTGACGTCTTTCTTGATCCCACTTAAGCCTTATTTGACCCAGACTTAGTCGAACTGAGCTCAATCTTGGTATGACCTAACCTAATATCGATCAAATTTGACCCAACCTAGGCCCAACACAACTCGATTGAATGTGGGGCTAAACTGACTCAGCTTGACTTCGGAATATGTCGACTCAACTTGACCTGACATGGATTGACTCAACTTAGCTTGACATGGACTCGATGTCTAGGCCAAAACTAGACACAACTCGACTTGGTCTGACCTAGTCCAATCTATCTTGGTCCCACCTAGATCTACATCTTACCCGACTTAGCTAGACGTATACACAACCCGACTACACTCAGCCTTCCCTAGGTCTTGCCCAATTTGATTGAATATGGCCCAACCTAATGTAGGCTTGACGTCGCAAGCCAATAGCGGTCCAACTCGAATTGGTCATACCTAACCCTGTTTGGACTAGACTTGAGCTTGAGCTGACTTTGACTAAAATCAACTTGACTTGGGTTCGGGCTGACTCGACTCGATCTAGGGTTGAGTTGGACTTTAGCTCAAGTTGACTCTACCTCAACTCAAATTTGGTCTAGGCTTAATCGGTTCAACTTGGGTGTGAGCTACACTTGAGCCCATGCCAACTTTGACTGAACCCATCCTAGGTCCAAGCTGACTCGACTTGACTTTGGTCCGGTCAAATCGACTCGACTTGACTTTGGTCTGACCAAGGGTCAATATCAACTCTACTCGACTTGGGTCAAGGTCGACTCTACTTGAACTGAGTTTGGGTTGACTCGACTTGATCGACTTGATCGACTTGTCTCGATCTTAGTCTCTAACCGACTTAGCTCGATCTAAGCAACATGAGCTAATTCGACTTGACTTAGGCCCAAGCTGATTTGGTTCGACCTAGGCTTGGGCTCACTTAGCTTGACCTATAGTCAAGTTGACTCAGCTCGACCTGAACCCGGACTGACAAAGCTTGACCTGGGTCTGGGATGACTCAACTTGACTTGTGCCCATGTCTAATTAACTTAAGTCCGGACTTACTTAACTCGACTTGGGCTGGGTCAATTCAACTCGATCCAACCTAAACCTAGGTCAATTTGACTCGAAGTAAGCCAAGGCACGCTCAACTTTATTTAGGTCTGTTTTTGCCAAGACAAATAACCCTTGACTTAGAAACATCAAGATTGTTCAACACTCTTATTTTTGTTGAACCAAGTGTGTTCAAGCTTTGAAGAATCCAAACCCTTTGAAGGTTGATGAAAGGTTGGATGTGTTTGTTGTTGTTGAGATGTCTTTAGATAGGATCTAGGGTAGATAAATTGTATATATCCACTCTTGATTGAATCAAAAGCATAAGCATTCTCAAACCTTTTAAATGAAAAGTGTTTTTCAAACTAAGTGAAAAACAACCTGTTGTTTTTGTCGAAACAACCGATTGTTTTATAACTTAGATGTTTTTAGAAAGGTTGAAAACTGTTTTTGATGGTTGACTTGCTGTCAAACCAAAACAACCGATTGTTTATTTTGGGACCATAACAGAAAACTGTTTTGTGCTTTGACTGAGCATTAAATGTTTTTCTAACTGTTTACACTCCAGTTTTTAATGCTTTGACCAATCTTTAAATGCAATTAATAGTTTGTTAAG
>Ga0123342_1002891_pt1 | contig 28191 bp, 20 predicted proteins | sample Turbeawhitnodule_FD_89960 | JGI IMG/M metagenome (GOLD analysis project Ga0123342, IMG submission 89960) | Root nodule microbial communities of legume samples collected from Mexico - Turtle bean Mexico white nodule | ecosystem: Host-associated > Plants > Roots > Nodule | place: Mexico: Nepantla... | reverse complement strand
TAGAGAACCTTTTCTTTGGTATAATAGGCTTCCACCTTGTCTGTTCTTAGAATTCTTTATGAATAGGTATAGTCTACCTATGTATCGTTTTTGTTAACATATGGGTTTTGGTTTAGTCCCCCCGTATTTTTGTATTTTTTTTTCTTTTCTTTTTTCTTTTGTTTAATAATATTTTTTTTTTTCATGTGATGGTAAATGATTGTTGTTACTTGAGGTGTCAGCCTAGCTGAGATCTTAAGTGGCATAGTGATACCTAATATGAAAGCTTTTATTTAAAAAAAAATAAAAACAAATACGAAATAGATATTCTCACTTTATTCCTATCGCGCTAAGTAAGAACGAGTTATTTTAGGCTTAGGTTTATTGTTGATAAACTGATGAATGTTAGTTAAGTTTATTTTATTTTGACCGCTTTAATTGTTATTTATCTTGATCCGATCTGATCGTCATAAGCGATAATTTATGTTGTTCAGATCGTGGTTAACGATAATAACTAGATCCGGTCGGCGTTAGTCGCGTCATAACGATGGCCTTTTCAGAGTTATTTGCGATAACTAATCTTAAAATAATAAAATATACGGGTTGAGGCTGGATTCTCGATAAATGCAATTGGAGTTAGGATTTCTTAATTATATGTCGACCACCCTGGGTGATGGTTATCTAGATCGGTTGAGGAGTTAACCTCAATGAACTCGATTGGAGTTGAAACTCCTACTATTTCTGATCGGTTGTGATAACAAAATAATTTTTAAAGTGCCTCGTTAAAACCTTCTTGGTCGAAAATTCTTCTTAGGGATAAAACAACCGAGCGAGGAAAGAGTACACTGTAATAAAATTTGAGATGTGTGTGGCATTCCACGTTCTCAGTACATTTTTCCCTGATAAAAATTCTAAATAATATGCTTCGTTGACCGTTGTTTGCAATGTGGAATGGTCCTTCCCAATTGCTTTAGAACTTACCATCTTCTTTTCGGGCGTCACTGCGCATTTTCCAGACCAAGTCTCCCTTATGGAAGTTTCTTGACGTCACCTTCGAATTATATCTTATTGTCGCCCGCACTTTGCATGCTTCTTTTCTTATTCTACTTTTGTCTTTGAGTTCGTTGATGAGGTCAAGGCCGACTAACAAACTTTCTTTATTCAAATCCAAATCTAGTGTTTAGCGTTATAGGGAGGGTTTTCCTACTCCAATGGGGATCATGGTTTCCGTCCCATAGGTCAAACTACATGGGGTTTCCTGAGTAATGGACTGCGGTGTACATCGGTAAGCCTATAAGACTTTAAGAAACTCCTCGGTCCATTTACCTTTGGCTGGGCCAAGTCTCTTTTTCAATTCATTAAGAATAATTTTGTTGTCGACCTCGACTTGGTCGTTGGTATGCGAGTTCTCCACTAAGCTCGTGATATGTTTGATATCAATCTTTTCATAGAATTCAACCAATCCTCGGTCGGTGAATTGCCGACGATTGTCAGTGATGACGACATGTGGTATTTCGAATTGACACACAATATTTTTCTAAACAAAATTTTGAACATTCCGTGTGGAAATGGTTGTTAAGGGTTCAACCTCTATCCACTTAGTAAAATAATCTATGCCTACCAATAAAAATTTACATGGTTCTTTACCTTCAATGCTAATGCTTGGTCGGTCAGGGAGTACCTGCGAATTGCACTCTGACACTCAAGTAAGTTTTTTGGTTTAAGTTTGTTCTAGTAAAATGTGAAAATGTACCTTATTCCTCAACAAAAAGATCTATTTATAGTATTGGTTCATAGGTCCTCACTTTGATGGGCCGAATACCAGTTGTTAAGTGACGTGTAGTGATCCCTTAATACTAGGAACATGTATCTTTTAGTTAATCAGTTTTATCTGTTATGTTGGAGATATTTCCAGTATATTTCAGGATGTTATTTGACTCATTCAACGCTATCATAAATTTGTTGCTCGTTTATGTATTATGTTCTTTTATGTTATTTGACTCGGACGGCTAGTCACCGAAATCGAGACAGGCTTGTTCGGTACTGACCGATACAAGTGAGAAGCTGAATAGGGAGTTCATACACACCGTGACTGTTTGTAGTCACATGGTATGTATGTTTGAACTTACCCTGATCTGATTAAAGTGGATTAGATGCTAGTCTCTGGTAGGGGCATACTTAGTGAGTCTTCCGAAAGAGAATACATCCATATGTTATCACTGATTGAAATGAAATCAAATGGGTACTGGGGATTTAAAGAAAATCAAGGTACCATGAGACAAATGGATTTATGTGGCCACAATTTGATTAATGAGTCTTACGGAAGACGATAAATTCATATGCAATCAGTATGATTGGCCTGAAATCAAAGGTACCAAGGATTGAAAGGAAATCAAGATACTCTAATGCAAATGAATCTATGTCAAATTAGTATGATTGAAATGAAATCGAATTATTGTGATTGATATTTGGATTTTGTATGATTGTGTTGGAGTAAAAAGAAAACTAAATTAATTATGAAATGCTAATCAAATTAGTTGTTTTACTTATATTTTCTTATGTCAAAACTTTAATTTGATAGCTTACCCTTACATGTGTTTGTTTGTGTATGAACTGTGATGACTGTATTATGTACACGAACAAATGATCATACAGGTGCATGAGAGCTTTGAAGACTATAAAGTTTTGTCTGAAGTTATGAATTTGTAAATATTTGTATTTTTATAAGTCCTAATGATTTATTAGGAATGTTTTGAAAAACTTTAAACTTTGTTTTTTGGATGTTATATTTTAATAATAATAATAATAATTTATATTTTATTATATAATTAATTATACTTATTTTATTATAATGTAAATATAAATATAAATGGATTAATAATTTAAAAATATAATATATATATTTTATAATAACTATAAAATATATATTTAATATAATATATATTATTTTAACGTTGATTCTCCGCTTATCTTCATATATTTACGAAAAGGAGTTTAAAAGTTTTTTCCCTCATTTTTTTATTACTTTTTTATTTCTCAATTTGTGAATTTTTTGACTCTTCTTTGCTCTTATAATTCTGTCTCTTGAAAACACACCATACAAGTATATTCAAAACGATATCACAATATTTAGATTAAACGGTGAATAATCATAAAAAAATTAAACAGTAAAAGAAAAATAATAATATTTGATCGCATTTTTATTTCCTTAGATATTATAGCTGTGGTAACTAAGTTTTTCAATATTTTAATTTTATTTATCCATTATTTATTTTTACTAAATATGTAATTTATTTTCTTAACACTAACGAAACCCACGTGCTTAATTTTTGTTTTATTAAAATATAAATATAATTTTTTTTTTCTAATTTTAATTTTTATGAATAATTAAATAAAAAATAAAATAATATAAATTATTTTAGTTGTTTTAAAACAAAGATAAATTATTTAGTTGTTTTTTTTTATTAAATAAATTGTTGGTTATTTATTAAAGAGTAAAGTTATGTAATTAAAAATGACAAAATAGAATATATTAAATAAATAAATGAAGAGTTATATATGCTTTGGAAGAAGCTCAAAAGTTGGATCTTACTAATGTCTGGCTGGAATGTGACTCTGTCTTGGTTTGTGCTACGTTTACTGCTAAGACAAATGTTTATTGGAGGTTTCGTAATCGATGAAATATTTGTCTTAATTATTGTGGAAAAATCAGGTTTAGGGTTACTCATATTTTTCGGGAAATGAATGTGTGTGCTGATAAATTGGTTAATTTAGGATTTATTCATAGAGAATCCTTTCATTGGTATAATAAACTTCCATGTAGTCTGTTCTTAGAATTATTTATTAATATGTATACATATGTATTGTTTTTGTTAACATAAGGGTTTTTATATAGTCTTCTATATTTTTGTATTTTTTTAATAATATTTTTTTTTATGTGATGACAAATGATTGTTGTTACTTGAGGTGTCACTGGCTACTGAGATGTCAAGTAGCATAGTGATGCCTAACATAATTTTTTTATAAAAAATAAAAATAAAAATAAATGATTTTTTATTTAAAAATTAAGGTTATGTAATTAAAATGACACAAAAAAGTATTAAATAATTTTTTTTTACATAATGATATAAATTAGAGGAAATAACTGTATCAAAGATTAAAGAAATTACATACTATTTAACATATATAGTCACAACTTGTGTTAGGTAGTTATATTTTGATGAATAGTATGTAAATAAAAATAGAATTAACATATCATAATTAAATGTTATTATCGAAAAAAAACATGTTAAATATTTAAAGGAAGAGTAATGTAAATATCGAAATTATCTATTAAAATATCTAGAGCATCAATCATATATTATTATTATTATAAAAAAAAACTTGCTGTGAAGTTAACAACTACAAATTAAAATGCCGGTAATAATAAAATCACAATTAAGAAAAATAATAATTAAAAAACAAAAAAAACAAAAAAAAGAAGAAGCAAAAGGATCTGGGGGCAAACGGAGGAGCCAAGTGCGCCGTTGAATCGCGCTACCCTGCAGCCGCTGTGACAGAACCGGCGAGCATAAACCCTAAACCCTACCATGTCCGAAGAGAAAGACAGAGAGCAGTACGGAGTGCTCCTTTACTACAATTACGCTGAAATTCCAGACCTCAACAACCTCCTTACCTTCTACCATTCCAACTGCTCCTCCCTCAACCTACGAGGTCGTGTTCGCCTTTCTTCCCATGGCGTCAATGTCACTGTCAGTAACCATATATACTATTCCCTTTCTTTTTTCATTTCCTCTTTCGATTCCTATCACTACTCATTTCTCTTCGCACAGGTCGGTGGCAACTTCTCCTCTCTCGAGTCCCACATCGAGGCCCTCAAAGCCTACAACTCCTTGTTTCACAACACTGATTTCAAGCTCGCCACGTGTCATCACCCAATAAACGACAAAGTTTCCCAGGAGTGTGGTTTCACTTCTCTCTCTATTCGGATTGTGGATGAACTTGTTACTCTCAGTTCTCATCCACTGTCAAAAGCGCCAGATGTCTCCAATGCTGGAAGGCATCTATCTGCACTTGACTTCCATTCTTCCCTTCACAATGCCAGTAAGTTTCCATAACTTCATACCATTCATTTATGGAGTTTTTTCTTTTCTGTTTCTTAGTTTAGTGTTACCCTGTTAACTTGTTTATTCCTCACTTTTATTGTCTCCATCTTCAGCATTCGGTTATGTTTGGGGAATTGGTATTGGAACTTGAATCATCTATCATCATTTGTGTAATCCTGTTGTTTTGTAGACAACGAGAGTCCAGAAAGCGGCCTTGTTTTACTTGATGCAAGGAATCTGTATGAAACAAGAATTGGGAAGTTTCACGTGCCGAATGTTGAGACTTTGGATCCAGAAGTTAGGCAGTATAGTGATTTGTCCTCATGGATAGATGATAATGGTGACCGGTTGAAGGGAAAAAATATCCTCATGTAAGTTTTCTTATATGACATTTTGAGGGTGGTTCTAATTATGAAGTATGATATGATAGATTATGAAGCTCCGACTCAGACACGGACCACAAGGATAGACTAATGTCCAAAATGTAAGACACGGTGATATTGCTGATATATATAATCAACATGACAAAAGTCTCTATTGAAAATTAAGATTTTATAATTTATACTACAAACAAAATTGATGTAGTTTTCCTATAATAACAGATAATAACAGTTCTCACAAAAGAATTCCTAAATAAGAAACATATATATCTTAGTAGGTTAAATAACTAGTTAAGTCTTATGGACACAAGCCTAAAAAAATGAGTCCTGCATTATTTGTAATATAATTTGTTTTCTTTAATTTCTTCTTTACCTTTTTTTATGATAGTAGTGTCTAGTAAGTGCTTAGCCAAGAATTGATGTTGGTTCACTTGCTTTACTTGAAGCCATGTCTACGTTTTGAGCTAAAAAAATATTGTTTAATTGTGACATGGTTGAGGAGTGTCAGACATGTGTTGAAGGTATGTCTAACAAGTGTTGTATTGTATCCAAAAAGTTTCATTCATGGCACTATTCTACAGATTTGTTGGTGCTTCCTATCTGATCAGTGATTTGGGGGTAGTGTTTTCCATGTTTCAATCATTTTGTGCTTGAGTAACTTGTAATTACTTATCCTATGGTTTCACTGACTGGTTGCAGGTATTGTACTGGTGGAATTCGGTGTGAGATGGCATCAGCATATATAAAGTCTAAAGGTGCTGGGTTTGAGAATGTGTTTCAGGTAAAGCCTGAATTTTTCTTTTCTCTACCCACCCCTTTTGAAAACAAAATAAGAAATCTTGATCGTTATGCAATGGAAATGTATTATGTTCACAAGGTGTTCATATTGTCACAGCTAATCACCTTATAAAAGAGCCTACGAAGTCATAAGGTCCTTGGTATTAGTGTGTGATGGAATACCTACTGTGGTGTGGGGTATCGAAATATTGTGGTTGAGGTGTAACCTTTTGTAAAAAAATTTCTATAAAACATGATCAAGAATGGCCTTAATGCTGATTAGCAGTATTTCTTATAATTTTGTATTAATTACAGTTATTTGGTGGCATACAACGGTATTTGGAGCAATTCCCAGATGGTGGGTTTTTCAAAGGAAAGAATTTTGTATTTGACCACCGGTATGCCCCTTTTAATTCTCAAGTTATGAATTTGCACGAATCTTGTAGTGATTGGAATATTGATATCATGTTAAATTCTTTGGTTGTCACTGTTAGTATTTGGTAGCAAGAGTTATAGTGGTAGATATTTTGGTTTTGGAATGATAAAGGGCAAGGACCTGCAAATGGAATAATTTAAGCTTCATGACACTTTTACAATTCTTTTTAAATGGCTTGAATACTCCATCAATACATGTGAGTATGGTATTGGAAACTCGCAGGTTAAGCTTTCAAAGTTCAAATGTTTGATTGTATTTGTGAACTGGGTCCTTCTCTACAAATAATGTTTTTATGCTATTCCTTGATTTTAATTTTCCCATGGTTTAATTAGGAGTTACTTGGTGATTGTGTCCCCTCATTTCAGTTTTTTACATGATTTTAAAGTTTTACCATCACCTGTAAGCTTTTCATCCAAATTTGATTTTAAAGTTTTTGTTTTCTTTCTCTCTTCCTCTCACTCTCAATGCTACCATTCTTATTTTTATGATTTCACCACTGTCTACCTCCCCCTATCTTCATTCCTCTCAATTTCCAGAGTATTTAATCTGTGCATATCTTAAATTTGATGGAATGACTTAATCTATTAATTTGTTTTTCTAGAAGTTCTATTTCCACTATTGTGTATGGAATGGAGGGCAAGCTTTACTATGAGCAATATTACTTTCATAATCACATGTATTGTCTTTCCAAATTACTTCCTATGCTCTTAAATCTCATTTTAAAGATCCTGGATAGACTATCATGGTTTAATGCCTTCACTGATCAGGTGTATTGTTCACATAGCTAGCTGCACATGCTGATAATTCCGATTTAATATCTTTGCCTTTTAACTTTTGGGGTGGGGGTGGTTCACTTTTTCTTGTTTTCTAGTGATAACATTTGTGGCTTCCAATGCATTGGTGGTTTCATTTTCTGTATATATTCATTTTTTGAAAGTCAGCAAGTGTCTAGTAAAGAGTGGAGGTAATATTGAAAGCTGGTCAAAATCACGGGTAGTTTGCAACAGTGGATGAAGCGAATCTTATAGTATTCATTCTGACTGTAGGATATCTGTTGGAAGTTCAGATGCTAATGTTATTGGTACCTGCCTTATATGTCAAAGTTCATTTGATGATTACACTACTCGCTGCCGGTGTACTTATTGCAGAATGCTTGTTTTGGTTTGCCATAGTTGCCAGGTATAATCTGATAATTGTATTATTTATGCTTACATTCTTTTGTTTGCATTTTTTGTGAATTTTACCATCTATAAGGAGTTAGGAAGGAGAACAAGTAAAAGAAAAGAAAAGGAAGTACTTAATATCTCCTGATATCTTATACTGGATCTAGCAGTCTCAATCATGCCGCTGTTTGCCTGTTTTTTGAGAACTTAACGTAAAACTGTTATATATGCTAGGTTGTGAAGTATCCATGAAATTCTAAATAAAATTTTGGTTTTGGTTATTTTTGTTTACTAACTGAGCTTAACTTTAGTTGCTTTTGGGCTGTTTACTTGTAACTGGTTCTGGGTAATACAAATAATGTGACTTGATGTTGATCAAGAGTTTAACTTTGTTACTAGTAAAAAGGTTGGATATTTCCCAAATTTAGGCTCAAGTTTGAATTGATTTTGTATGGCCCCAGACCACCAGCTATTGCTGTGGTCATCGGGCCTCAAAATTCGGCTTCAAGCAGGCTTGCACTTGAATTACACGTGTCCTTATGCCACGTGTCCTATATCTTGGATTAACTACAATTCTTAATTGGTACTCCAGAAATTTATTCCTTCTCCACCATCTTTAATTTCTAGAGTCTAATATTTTTTTCTATTTGATTGCTGGGTTCTTTGATTTTTTTTTTCTTGCTTCTGATATCATTGTGTTCCACCAGAATGAATCTACCGTGTATGTTTGTGAGCTATGTCAGAAACAGGGCAAGGCCGTCAAGTCAACACAGTTAATTGAAAATGGTGAATCAAAAACATCATTGTCAGCTTCCGAGTTCCACAATTTTTCTTCAGATGCTATATGTTTGCCTCGATTGCCCAGGGGTGATGGTGATGGTAAGGTCTGTGATATTGCTCGACCAAACTTTACGTTCATATGCGTTTTGTAAAATTTAAGATTTTTAAAATTTGAAGCCAAGGCAATTTAAAGGCCCTCTATAATTTACTATAAGTGTGCAATTCCTAACATCCTAATGATTAATGTTTAGATCCAAGGACCTCAAGAAAACTGAGAATCTTGTGCTTGCATGGGTTTCGGCAGAATGCATCCAGTTTCAAAGGAAGAACAGCATCACTAGCCAAGAAACTAAAGAAAATAACTGAATTTGTTTTTATTGATGCTCCCCACGAATTGCCATTCATTTACCAACCCCCCATGTTAGAGCCCAATGTAAATTGTGCATCGTCATTGCCATCTAGTCCTCCACCACCATTGGAGAATTGCAAGAAGAAGTTTGCATGGTTTGTGCCACCCAACTTTGATGGAAGCAGTGGTGTTGACTGGAAGGTAGCAGATGGCCCATTTGATCCACTTCAATACCAGCAGCAAACTGATGGATACGATATTTCACTATCACACTTGAAGAATGTCTTTTCCCAGGAAGGCCCATTTGATGGAATCTTGGGATTTTCACAGGGAGCAGCAATGACTGCCTTAATCTCTGCACTACAAGAAGAGCTGAAAGGTGAAATGGACTTCAAATTTGTAGTCTTGTGCTCTGGCTTTGCTCTCCGGATGAAAGCGATGGAGTGTGGCCCTATCAAATGTCCTTCTCTTCATATTTTTGGTAATGAACATGGTAAAGACAGACAAATAGCTAACCAAATAAGCAAGGAACTTGCTTCTCTATATAACAGTGATTGTTCTGCGATCGTTGAGCATGACAGTGGTCATATAATTCCTACCCGGCCCCCTTACATTGATGAGATCAAGGATTTCCTTAGTCGCTTTCTGTAGCAGATCAAACAAAAATCATCTCAAGTTTTTGATACCATTCAAATTTACGTCATTGCTTGATGATATCTTGTCTTTCCATGTACCGCCACAAAAATTTGTACTATGCTCTATTATTATGCGATTGCCTCAATGGAACTAGCAAAAATGGACGCGTCTTTTGGTTATATTTAATTGTCTACTGAACCCAATGTTTACAGAAAATGTTAGGTCTTATCGAAAGTATGTGACTAATAGGATTGGTTTTTCACCATTGAAAGGAAGAGAATGTTTTGTTGATTTTTTTCAATAATTATCTTAGAAGTTATCATAACAGTTATATTTCATTTTAAGTATTTACCAAAATGATTGGTAGGTTTCTGCGTATTAGTGAGAGTTGTGAATGAATTCCAGAGCGGCGGGTTTTTATTTCGAGGGAAATTACACATAACCTGATTACAGTACTGCAGGTGCACTGAGTGTTGTTTCAGTTCAAATTGAAGCTTTAATTTTGTAATTCGAATTCACCCCTTCTAACTGTGTTCAGCGGACAAATCATGGAAACCATTTTTTGTTTTTATAATATTTTTGTTCACCTATTATTTTCTTTGAACAAACTATAATCAAAATTTTAAATAACAATTAACTCAGTAATACTAAATCGTTTATTGGTGTTGTTTTTGTATCAAATAAATATTTCCAAGCATATATAAAAGTTACTCAAAAGAGAGGGCATTCCAACGTTTTACGGCAAAAATAATTTATAGATTGAAAATTAATTGGACATAATAATAATAATAACAGTAATAAAACGACTGCGACCAGAGACACACACAAATGAAGTGAAGTGAAGTGAGTGCACAAACTTGTAAGGATTAAGTCGCTCTTAAACCCTTTAGACCTCTCCACTGTAGTGTAATTGTTGAACACAAAGAAGATGCAGCGCGTCGTGAGAAAACTTACCGGCATAATTTCACAGAGACAAGTATGCCTTTTTTCATCGCTTTCTGCCACCTCGTACTTCATTTCATAGCAACCCAAACTGCTTCTCTGCTTAGTATGCTATGAATGATTTGCTGATGCCACTGTGGTTTCGAACATAAGAATTTTGTTTTGTTTTTCTCAAATTCTCTTACCCATTTTATTAACTGCATGTAACTCTTGCTTTTCGGTTGTTCAATTCAATCTTCTCGCTCTGCAAATATTTTAACAAGTCATACTCTCCACCTTTAAACCGGTTTCTCTCATCGGAAGCTATGCATAATTGATGATCTCGTTTCTATTTTCTTTATTCTTATTTGTGTGGGTAAATCTAGGGATTATTCAAATAATTCATCTGGGTTACTCTGACTACTTGGCATTTGCAAGTTTCGCTCGCAGGTTGTAGGTTTTCGTTCCTATTGCACTGGCGGGGTTGTGTTTGATGTTGGACAACCAACCTCTGCATCTCATCCGCAGGTTTATTTTATTTCCATTTGTGTTTATTAAAAGTTAGTTCAATAGAAGAAGTAGAAAAAATTGTGAAATGTAATCATAATTATCTGAGTGTCTGTCATGTGTTTGACACATGCACGACAACTATTTTGAAGTGTTAGGGCTTCCTTGTTTGGCACTATGTGCTATAGAAGTATAGAGCATTTAGCTAAAGTGCTTGTATGTTAAGACTACTTAGCATTTTTTTATCTTATGTTACATTGTAGCTACTAAAAGATGGGGAGCTCACACCGGGCATATCTACAGAGGAATACATCCTAAGAAGAAAAAAGTTGTTGGAACTTCTCCCGGAGAAGAGTTTGGCAATCATTGCTGCAGCCCCAGTAAAGATGATGACAGATGTCGTGCCTTATACATTTCGACAAGATGCTGATTACTTGTATATCACAGGCTGCCAACAGCCTGGTGGTGTGGCCATTTTGGGACACGACTGTGGTTTATGCATGTTCATGCCAGAAGCTAAGACTTATGTGTGTCTGACATTATATCTTCTTGAAAATAGAACTATGTTTTGCAATAGGCATGCAATGCCAATGTAAAGATGATGTAAATTCTCCTTTTATTATCTTAATTGACATAAATTGGTTATGGGTTTAATATTCATGCATTTTCAATGTAATGATTTTTACACAGTTAACCAATTAGAAATCTATGACTTTAAAGTAGTTATTACAAAGTTCAACTATTTTATCTTATATAACAATCTGTGATTAGATGACAATGTAAATTTCTTTTACACTGTCAGTTTATTTAAATTGACTTCAATTATTTACTTAAGTATAAAAAAAGTTGTTATATAAATATCTGATTATCACTATAGATCTGTGTAATATTTTATTTCAATTGTTTTTTCATGTTAGATTAACCATCTATCAATTTGGTCATTATGTGTGTGATTTTTGTTGTGACTTGTATGGAGTTATGTGATAGAGAATTATTTAATCTCAAGTGAACATAGTTTTAAAACTTAAAATGTGTGTAGGATGTTATTTGGCAAGGACAGATAGCAGGAGTAGATGCAGCATTAGATACATTCAAAGCTGATAAGGCATATCCAATGAGAAAATTGCATGAGGTGAAATACTGGTATCGACTATCAAAAGCTTTTACTTTCATAGAAATTATATAGTAAACTATTTTGTCCCTACAACTGAAATATCTCCATTGGTAAGTTTGTTGGAGGCTTGAAGCCAATGCTATCACATATTTCCATTCTAAAAAGGGCATTGTCATCTCCTGGGTTAAACTGTTACAATTGTTCTTTATGATGATTTTTATTTAACATTTTTTACTACTGATTCAGATCCTTCCCGATATGATAAAGGGATCATCAAAATTGTTCCACAATGTTCAGACTGCAACTCCAGCATACATGGATCTGGAAGCATTCAAGAAACTAGCATACTGTAACAATGTAATGGATCTAGCTGTTTATACCCATCAACTGCGATGGATAAAGTCACCAGCAGAGCTTAAGCTGATGAAGGAATCTGCATCAATTGCTTGTCAGGTACTTTCATCTCTAGTGCAAGGTTAACTATTTGGTAACTAAATATTCCAAACTTCCAATGAGCTGTTGCATGCACATTTGGTAATACCATTAGTAGGTCCTAGATGTGGAATGATATCCATCTGGTCTTTGAACAGGCTCTTTTATTGACAATGCTACATTCAAAGACATACCCTTTTGAAGGGCCACTTGCAGCAAAGGTTGAATATGAATGCAAAATTAGAGGTGCCCAGCGGATGGGGTGAGGAGTTTTTAATGTCTGAATTCTTAATCTATTGTTTTTGATATTTTAAGAAGCTTCCACAAAAATAAATAAAGAAGTTCATTGATAGAAAATAAATTCAACTTTAAGCATCACTTTCATCCATAATTAATGATATAACTTATCTTTTTTTCTTCTTTGTATCAGATTCAATCCTGTGGTTGGTGGTGGACCTAATGGAAGCATTATACATTATTCTAGGAATGATCAGAGAGTAAATTCATTTAATAAAGGCCATCTCCTAGTGACATAAATTTCGTGTTTCTAATATTTACATTTTTGGCAGATTAAACAAGGAGATCTTGTTTTGATGGACATTGGATGTGAGTTACATGGTTATGCCAGTGATCTTACTAGGACCTGGCCACCTTGTGGTAGCTTTTCTTCTGCCCAGGTTAGCATGATTCTTGTCCTTAGCAATTCAATCTACTAATTGCAGGAGAGCTTATAAGAAAGGGTTTATTTTCATTTCAGCATATGCAGTAAACGTATGTCTATATCTCTTTCTTATTTTTCCCCTCATTTGATATCCAATTAGTTGACCAATTAATAACAATCTAAGACAAGCAGACTTCATGTTCTCAATTTCCTATTGCATACCCCATTCCATGAATGGTTGTATACTTGTTTGTTTTGAACTACGTGTTTGTTTTCTGTTGTCAAAGGTTTGTAAAGGAAATAATGAAAATAATTTTGTTTGTTGTGAAAGATTTGTAAACGAAACATTTGTTTTCACTGTTTCTTATACAACCCTTAAAAATGGAAAATATAATGAAAATAATATGATATGTAATTAAAAGTGAAAACATAAAATGTTTTCTCAAACCGACACAACTTATTTTCTTGCAATTTTTTGGAGGGAGGGGAGTTATTTATGAGATTTCTTTCTCAACAAATAATGGTAAGTGTTGGTGGTTATGATATTTGAATTTGGTTAAGCCTATAGTTATACTCTATGCTTCAAGATTTAAGGGAAGAAGTGTTGCAGATTATAGTTAGGCAAATGGCCTCTTGGTGAAGGGTGAATACTTTAAAAGTAGATAAAGTTCACCTCTAGCTGTTGGTGCTCCATGACATGACACAGAAGATGACATACCTATAAGTTATATAGCCAAAATGGAGGTTTTTGTACATAGAAATATAGTGAATTGGTGAGTGGTACTTTGAATAACTTATTCATATCTAGTCATTTAATTAGGGATAGACTTGCCCTCTCCTTGGGACATAAATACAAGTTGGTTCTTTCTTTGCTTTAGGTATACCATGACATCAAAATGTTTGAAACTTAGTTTTTTGTTAGAAATAACGGTTTATTATTGTTAGATTAAATAATCTTAAATAATTTTTTTTGTAAAGGTGTTGTGTGCTTTGTACTGCCCCTAGTTCTTAGATTTATCTTTTCAGATTCTTCTCTTCCCTCTCATGTATTGTATTTGATGTATCTAAAGTTGTTATAACTATGAGATCCTAAGGGAGGGAAATACACTCTCCAAATTTCTAATTCCGTTGTATTATTCTCAAGTTGGTATCAGAGCGGGTCAATCTACTCTGCTTGCCTCTGTCCGGCAAAGGAATTGTCTATTGGTCTCTGTCTGTCGTTGGAGTTTTGTCCTCTGGGTGTGACCCAACCCCAATGTTCCTCGAGGAGTGTTGTCCAACTGCTGCGCTACTCTAGGTGTATGTCTCACGCGTCGCCTTCTAGTGGTCAAAATCTTCTTAGACCACCATGGTTTGACTCACCATAGCCTTGTGGGCCCGTTTCCGCCATCTATTCTTTGTTCTAGGACCATTTGGTGTGTCTTCTAGTGTTGAACACAATTCTCTCACTTGAAACCCTACGTTTCTCTCTCTAGAAACCTTAGGTTGCCTATGTTCTTCTTTGTTTAATTACTGACTATGTCCTTGCCTCTACCTTGTTCAACAAGCCTTCAAGGACTATTTCCTCTTCTTCTGGAACTCCTTCCATAACTTCTAAAAATTAAATTAAATGGAAAAAATTACCTAACTTGGTATGCTTCAGTTGAACTCTGTGTCCTTGGCCAAGGTTTCCATGATCATTAGGAGATGGGAGTTCAACCCCACTAGATCAAATTCATTCGTGGAAGAAAACTGATTTTCAACTTTGTGCTCTACTTTGGGAATTAGTAGAGTCCAATATTTTAAGCACTCTTAGGTCATTCAAATCATGTAATTCCTTTGGGAAAAGGCCCAAAATATTTTTTGGAATGATATCCAACGCCTCTTCGATTCAACTAATCAGTTGGCTTCTCTCAAAGAGTCTGATAATGACATGATGTCTTTTATTGCTGAAGCTCAATCAACATTTGCGGAATCAAAGATGTTCCTGGAAATTGATTCATTAGAAGAGATAAAAAAAGAATTGGATAAGTTTTATATGGCTATGATCCTTTGTGCAATGAATCTAGATTTTGATCATGTTAGAGATCAAATTTAATCTAGTCATGAAGTTCCTTCTATGGAAAACATAACATGAGTCCTTTGTGTTCCAACTCTTAAGAATAGAAATATTCAAGAATTTGTTGAGTCTTGTGCAATGATTTCTGCTTGTGGAAAAGGAAGTTGTGTAACTAGAGTAGGGTGTGGTGGTATAAGACATCCTCAGTGCACATATTGTAAAAGAATGGGCCACACCCAGGAGAACTGTTACTCTTTACATGGCTACATGGCTTCCCCGACAAGACAACCAATATTTCCAAATCGGAAGTTCTAAGCCAAAGTTCTCTAATGAAGAATATCAGGAATATTCAAGGTTGAAATTCAACAGCCTAGCCCAATCATCTACAACTCTCAGTTTGTCAATAGCTTGCATTTCACAATTTATGGAGAGTAAAAATCCATGGATAATTGACCCAGGTGCATATGATCATATGTATGGTAATATCTCTTTGTTCTTTTTTCTCTCTTTTTCTAAAACACAATAACCTGTGGTAGAATGTCTCTCCATAGGAGAACCAACCCAATCAACATCACAATACCCAAAGATTTGGAGGTGAGTCCTCTTCATCATGTTCTTAATCATCACCTAATATCAAGGCTCCCGATCATGATGACTCGAGTTATCCCGTTGCCATTCATGAAGGTACTCAATCTACCTACCCGTAATCCTCATCCTATTTACAATTTTCTTAGCTACCACAGGTTGATTGCCTCAAAGCTCGATTGGTAGTTAAAGGATATACTCAGATCTATGGACTTGAGTACAATGATACCTTTTATCTGGTGGCTAAAATGACCACTGTCAAACTTTTCCTTGCTATGGCAGCCATTTGTCATTGACTCCTTCATCAATTAGATATTAGAAATGTTTTTCTATATGACAATCTAGAAAAGGAGGTCTACATGAAGCAACCTTCCAGGTTTGTTTCTCATGGAAAGTCTGGTTTGGTTTGTAAGTTGTGCCGCTCTCTTCATGGTCTTAAGTAATCTCCCCGTGCTTGGTTTGGAAAGTTCTGTCACATTGTTCAATTCTTTGGGCTGAAACACAGTGAGTAGAACACTTTGTTTTCAATTGTCACACGTCCCCTGGAATATGTGTACTTAGTAGTGTATGTTGATGATACAAAAATTACAGGGAATGATACAACTAAAATCTTTCAGTTAAAGAAACACCTGTGCAATCATTTCCAGACCAAGGATCTTGGAAATCTAAAGTATTTCTTGGCACAGAAGTAGCTAAATCAAAAGGAGTGTTAGATTAAATAGTCTTAAATAGGATTTATTGTAAAGGTGTTGTGTGCTTTGTGATGTGCCTAGTTCCTAGACGTATCTTTTCAGATTCTCTTCTCTTCCCTCTCATAAATTGTATCTGATTTATCTAAAGTTGTTATAAATATGAGATCCTAAGAGAGGGAAATACACTCTCTGAATTTCTAATTCCTTGTATTATTCTCAAGTATTATGATAAAATATCTTTAGGATTTCCATATTAATTTGAATTAAATATCTTTAGCATCTTCATATTTATTTCACATATTTTGTTTCCTTATTTTAGAGAGGTTGATTGTTATAAATAGAGGAGCTGAGAATGTAATCGGTGGGATTGTTGTTAACAAAATTATTTTGTGGTCTCCTTGCATAGTTCAAGCTAGAATAAGAGCTTTTGATATTGGAAGCTCTTTTTGCTGCTACGCAAACAACAAAACAAGGAGGCCCTGTTGCTTGTGCCACCACCGCCGCTGTTGTTGAGGCTAGTGGTGGGTTAGAACGATGTGCTCCACATTGACGACCACAATGCTGATAGTTGCATTGTTCAGTGCAGCTACCATAAGACATGATAGAGTATCTCGTTCAAGTGTAGAAGCTAAATTTTGAACCCTTGTTTTCAAGATATGTGTGAAGGACTCTAGATGAAAATAATTCTTGATGACCTTAAAATCAAGGTAGACATTCCTATGCCATTAACATTGTCAATAATGTAGTACATGACCAGAGAAAACATATTAAAATTGATGAACATTTCATCAACGATAATCTAGATAGAGACCTTGAGGTTACAAATTATGTCCCTATAGGACTTAAGCTTAAGATAGTAGACATTTTCATTCAAGGGCTTCCTTAGGACAAATTCCGGGATCTTGTAGGTATGTAGAGAATGATTGATATTTATTTACCAACTTGAGAGAGACTATTGTAAATAACGGTTTATTAGGATCTCCATATTGATTAAGTTAAATAGTCCTAATAATCTTCCTATTTTTTTCATATTTTGTTTATTTATTTTAGAGAAATTGATTGTTACAAACAGAGGACCTCATAATGTATTTGGTATGGTCATCATAAATTATTTTCTTGTTTCCATGTGTAGTTCAAGTGTTTTGTTCCTTATGCATGCCTTGTGAAATGAAGACAAAATGAAACTCCTGATCCCCATATTGCTTTTCTCTTTTATTCTTGCCAATTTTCATATGAATGTCATGCTTTCTTCTATATTTCAGGAGGAGCTTTATGAGCTTATACTGGAAACAAATAAGCATTGTGTTGAACTTTGTAAGCCTGGTGCCAGTATTCGGCAGATACACAACCATTCGGTATCCCTTTTTTCTATCCCCTTTTCAATTTTCTAGGGATGTAATAAGGTCACTATTACTTGTAAACCCACCTAATAGCAAGTTTTTAGGACAGTTGGTGACCAACAAAGTATTAGAGCCTCTGTGACTAAGCTGCCAAGAGTTTAATTCTTGCTGCTCTCATGCTTCTAAATAAAATTTGAATTCCATTGCTAGTTTGGGTGGGTCTGTGATATTCCTTCTTTTCAACATGAGGGATTGTGGCGTAGATATAATAATGCCATTTTTGAGCCTTCACGTAACAAAATATTTCAGGAGAGTTGTTTATTGACACAAATTTTAGTCATTATTATCAGAAGAAGCTGTGTTTGTCCTCTGTTGCTCTTCTCTTTTCCAGTTTATGATAGGATTTAGAGGGAAAAGTATCCGTAGGTATTCTGATCTTAAAACTTTCTTAATGATCTGATTAGGAATATGCAGTACTTTCTCAAGTAATTCATCAAAAGATTCAAAACTATGAACTTATTTAGATTCAAGATATATTTAACCAGTGTAGAATGTTATGGAATTAAATAAAAAATAATTTGTCTTAGATTTTTTTTTGGTGAACAACAAACAACATTTTGCCCTAGCTAGTAGCAACAATGGAATTGCTTATTCAGATTAAACAAAATCCAGCCTTGTCCATTAATGGAAAAATTATTTTGTCTTAGCTAGTAGCAACCTACATCAGCATATGTATTTGGTAATAATATAGGATGTCCGTCTGCATATTTTTACTTTTTAGATTGAAAAACGTTTGCAATAGCTTCTCTTCCAGCACAAACAAATACTATAATTTGGTTTGCCTCAAAAGTTGGATGCTGCTGGCTTATTTTATGTGGGTATTATTAAAACATAGGTTTCTCCAAATATCCCTTTTTATGTGAATCTCATTAATAAATCTTATTAGCACTGTCATTTGATTAATTCTTATTTTATTCTATGATCAGTTGGGGAGATACCAGAGGCAGAGCAGAGGGAATTTAATTATCTCTGGTTTCTGCTGTCGGCTTGTCTTGTTGAAACTGTCCTGTAATTCAGCTGTATTCTGTCCAAGATTTCAAGAGGATCTGAAATATTTTTTGACAGTTGGCTTATTTAATGTTCAAATATTTTCTTTCAAGCCTTCTTTTTGCAATAGCACCCCCCTCTCCACCAAACAAACTTTCAATATTTGCTTTGCTATATGGATGATGAACATTATCTCATAACCAGTAACAGTAATTAGTGGGTGCTAGTGGCCTGAGTATCTTCTTCATAGACCCATCGTTATCTGTTGATTGTTATCTTGCTTTTTCCTTTTGCACTTTTGAATGTTTCATTATTGTTCATTCAACTAGCTGAAGTTATAAAAAGTGTAATCTGAAATGATCTTGTTGCATAGGTTGAAATGCTGCAGAAAGGACTCAAAGAGCTTGGGATTTTGAGAGGTGCTGGAAGCAGTTCCTACCATAAGCTGAACCCAACTTCTATAGGTAGCTATGTGCTCAAATCTGCTTGCTGACAAAGCGTGCAATATGTAGCCATGAGAAAAATGATTGTCTTGTAGATTCATATTGATGGAGTTTGAAAACAAAAAATTGTGATAGCCAAGAGAGACTGCAGATATCTATCTACTCACACTTTGTTGGTCCATCCAGGTCACTATCTAGGGATGGACATCCATGATTGTTCAATGGTCAGCTTTGACTGTCCTCTGAAGCCAGGTGTTGTAAGTAGTTTCCCTGACAAAGCAAATTTTTTAATAACTTGTCACACGTGGTAGTGGAGATATCATATATATATATATATATATACACACACATATATAAATATATGGAGAAATTGAAATACAGGTAATTTAATTTTTTTAATGCTCATTCAACAATAAATTGTTAGGCAATATATTCTCTACTAACTATCTTTGAGTTTATAGAAAGAAGAGACTGCTTGTATTTTAAAAGAAAGTAAGATAATAGAGAATGAATGGATTCTTCCGTTCTAGTTCTACCTACAATCTGTTATAGACACTTTAGCATCTCTTAGCCTGTCAGGAACATACTTCTATTTGTTCAGTGCTGTTAGATATCTTTAATTTATGGTAATTGGTCAATTGTTAGATATTGTTAAATATCCTTAATTATGGTATTATAAAAATTCTACAATTTACAAAATTTTGGTAATTGGGAAATTATTTTCTCTATAATTATTACCCATGCTATATAATAATATACTTTGTTTTATGCATTTTTACTTGGTTTCTGGCACGCACGCTGCTCTCTCATCTATTCAACATGGTATGTAGAAACTAACAAGAGCCAACTATATTTTGTCTTTCCAATGGACCCACTTTACATCAAAGCCTTTTTTTGGAAACATTGTCTCTTTGGTTTCGGAGTAGTACCTTTGTCTTCTTCGGACTATGTTTTGTCTTCTATTTGTGCCTCACCATGCTTCTGCTGTCATAACTGTACCACCAATTGCCACTTGCCATCCATGTCGTCATGCCCACTCTGCAGCGCTCTAGTCGATTATGCTTTCATTGCCCATTCCAAACCTTCTTGCCTTTTGGGTTTTCCTTTTTCTTGCTATTATCATGTTACATGTTTCTCTATCCAGATTGGTCCATGATGTCTTTTGCCCCAATCTTCCTATTTTCACCAACTACATCCTTGCTCCATTCTCTACCAACAAATTGAATGCAACCATGACACTTGGACTTCTGACATTAAAGCTTTGGCTTAAAGGTCAGGGATTTTGTTGATCACTTGACCACAACAATTGATTGTATTCCAGAGGTTGATTGCTCTAATTGGAACAAGATTGATGCCTAACAGTGTAGTGCTTGAAATCTCGGTGGAGTCACTTTTAGATCCTGCTAGGTACAAACAACTTGTTAGGAAGATTAATCAGTGTCACTTGACCAGATATTTCCTTTGCAATTAGTGTAGTTAGTTTCTTAACTTTACTCATTAAGGATGTTGTCATTTTGTATTTTGATATATATCAAAGTTGTTCCAAAAATAGTTATTTTGTGATAAGACAAAGGACATATGCAAGTTCTCCTACTAATAGGCGTTCCACCTCCAAATATTGCATTCTTATTGGTGGTATAGAGAATTAAATAATGTATTCTCAGTTCATGATGTAATTTAGAAGCAGAGTATTGAGTCATGGCTTCAACCACTTGTAAACTTCTTTTGATCAAGTAGTTGTTCAAAGAACCAAAGTTTAGTGATGTTACACAAATGTCACTTATTTGTGATAGGCAGACTGCCTTGCACATTGCTTCAACTTTTGGATAAGAGAATTGAGCACATTGAGGTAGATTGCCACTTCTCTAGGAATTGTTGACTAACATTTACCTCAAATTTTGTTAACTCTACCGATTAATTGGTTGATGTCTCATTGTGTCTTGGGGGCTCCTCAAATTTGTTATATTTATAACAATTAACAAGCTTAGTGCATGTCCAATTTGAGGGACAATGCTGGATATTGTTAGATATTTTAATTAGGTAATTTTTACATATAATTAGTTATTGTAACAGGTAATATGTTTCTCCAGAATTACTACACGTGCAGTATAATAATAGACTCTTCTTCCCAACATTAACATTTTTCTGTGTAATAGAATTTTAATTGTACATTGACACATGGATTCTGTCAAAATCATATTAACGAGTCTCTTTATTAAATGAAATTGTCAAATAACTTATTTGAATGGGTTAACTTGTTAGAATAAGTTAACTTATGCATTGTATTACCGTACCTATTTGACCTATGTATAGGTTGACAATTACTTAGTATATCTTTGATGTAAGGATTCTTATGAAAGAATGAATTAGCTAAGAGATGATATGATCTCTTAAGCATTTTTCCATATTTCTCTCTCAAGTTGGTGTTAGAGCGGCTCCATCTCACTTATCATTGTCTTGTGAGTCCATTATTGTCCATTGTTGTTCGCCTTCGACCACTATGGCCTTTTCTCCCCGACAAGCACCTAATTGTGTTTTTGTTTCATTAAGTGACATATAACTCTTATGTCCACCATCATCGACCACCACAATTTTCTTTGAAAGCACTAGATTTTGGAGCGCCATCGAGGGATGAAGAACTCAACCAGGCTCAGAAGCAGATTCCTCCTCATGTGCTACCACAATCTTCCTCTTTGCGAGGCTAACCTGGGTGTGTCTAGTCCACGTGCCACCTTCCGATCACTGGAATGAATCACGCTACTATATTGATCTTATTGATTTCTTTAGTCCCTATTCCAACTTCTTTTTCCTCCTTTGAAATGCATGCTCTTAACCAAAGCCAACTATTGGAGCTTGTTTCTCTTCCACTTGGAAAGAAGATAGTTTGATGCAGATGGGTTTATGCTATTAAAGTTGGGTCAAATGGTTTAATTGACCACCTTAAAGCAAGATTTGTTGGCAAATGATACAAACAAATATATAGTCTTGGTTATGCTGATAAATTCTCTCTTGTGGCCACAATGACCATTGTTAGACTCTTCTTTGCCATGGCCCCTATTCTCCTTTGGCCTATGTGAGTTGGATATCAATAATGCCTTTCTTCATGAAGACATAGAGGAGGAAATCTACATGGAGCAACCTTCTGGGTTAGTTTGTGAATTGCGTCACGATCTCTCTATGATCTTAAACAATCACCATGTGCTTCGTTTAGAAAATTCAGCCATTGTACAAATCTTTGGGTTTAGTGAAATAGATTATTTAGTCTTTTGTTGTCATGCCTCTATGGAGTAATGTATGTACTTCATTGTGTATGTTGAGGATATAGTCATTACAAGAAATGATTTCACTAAAAATTTTAAGCTAAAGAAACATTTATGCAATCACCTTTAGACCAAAGATCTTAGGTGTCTTAAATACTTAGGTATTGAAGTGACTTGACTTGATCAAGGGAAAGTATTTTAGTTTCTCAACAAAATTTCTCAGATATCCTAAATGAAACAATCTATGGATAGTCTTATGGATCCAATCAGAAATTAATGGCAGAACAAATGGAGCTCTTCTCAGACCCAGAAGATATAAAAGACTTGTTGGGAAATTTATTCATCTCATTGTTACTAGACCTGACTTGTCTTTTGCATATGTAGTAGGTACTAAATTTATGTGGGCTCTTCGTTTAGATGAGTGGATTATTGTCATTCACATCTTCAAATACCACAAAAAGGCTCCATGATAAGGATTGCTAAGGGACGTAATCAGTTGAGTAGGTATTGTAATGCTGATTGGTTAGGATCTCCAATAGATAGGCGATCCACAGTCGGATATCATGTTCTCCTTGGATGAAATACTGTTCCTTAGAAAAACAAGAAACAAAATGTGGATTCTCAATCTATTGGTGAAAGTAAGCATAGGACGATGTCATCACTCACTTGTGAACTTGTGTGGATAAAACAATTCCTTCAAGAGCTGAAATTTTGTGAAATTCAACAAATGAGCATGTACTGTAGTGATAAACAAACAGCTATTCATATTGCAACAATCCTATTTTTCAGGAGAAAATCAATAGAAATTTATTGTCATTTTGTTTGAGAGAACTTGTTGTCCAAGGAAATTTGCACAAAACTCCAATGATCAACTTGTAGGTATTTTGACTAAGTTCTTGAGAGGACCTCAAATTAAATTTATATGTTTCAAACTTGGTACATACAATCTGTATGTTCCTGTTTAAGGGGGGCTGTCATAATTGTTTAACTTATTTGAATGGGTTAACTTGTTAGAATAGATTAACTTATGCACTGTATTACTTATCTGACCTATGTGTAGGTTGATCATTACATTACTTTTCTGGATATCTTTGATGTATTGATTCTTTAAATGAATGAATTAGCTATAAGAGATGATGTAATTGCTTAAGCATTTTTTTCATATTTCTCTCTCAAGTGTATAGGTGCTCTCGGCTAACTGGTATCAGAAGAACTCTGCTGCATAAAAATATGTTAAAGCTAGTGCTAACTGAATTAATTTTTAAAATTTACATCCTAGAGCTCTTTGCCGATATTTTCATCACATATTTTGTTATATAAATACAAAACAATTTCTGGTTCAATTAACAATATAATCTTTTTGTACTGGGGGTTAGGTGGTGAATTGAAGCAGGTGAACCTTACCACTTAATTTTAACCCTCTTTGAGCAAGATAACTGCTTTTTGGAGTTTTGATTGCCTGCTTATGTGGACACATGCTTCAGAGTTGCGCTGTGACAACCTGTTCTTTTTTATAATTTGTGTGGTGTGGCTGTGTACAGGTAGTAACTATTGAACCAGGAGTGTACGTCCCATCTTCCTTTAATGGTCCAGAGAGGTAAGTATTAAGGTTGATTATTAAAGAGTTTTTTTTTTATAAAATGGTTTTTTCAAATTGATGATTTCCCATTGCTTACTCCTCTCAGGAAATTTTCCAGTTTACCAGCTAAATGTACTGAAAAATGCTAATTTACGGGAGTTTCTTCCCCTTGACTAGCTCCACGAATTTACCCTTCATTTTTCCTTCCAAGAATCTGGTTTCATATACTCATATCCTGATTAAATAATTTCCAAGGATGTTTAAGCACCAATTACCCTGTTTTCTCATAATCTTCTCATTCGCTAAGGTCTTATTTGGAATTTTGGAATGAGACTAGTCATTCACTGTCTAGGGTGTTCTTATACCATCTGAAAAGGAAATAGCCATTCCCTCCAAAATAGGAACTGTATTTCGTTCCATCAAGATTTACTGCAATTACCTCTATACCATGTCTTCTCTAAGAATGAGAAAAATCATTTTCTGCCAGTGCCTGCACCATCAGGGTCCTACCTTCAATCCCCAACTGCCACTGCACCAACTCCATCTTGTCATAAATAACATTTTATTATACTCTTATTTGTAGGACTCAAATGGAATAGTCATTTAATCATTTGGCAGTGGACATGGCTATTCCATTCTCTTCCGCATTCTTATATAAATCATTAAATCCAATGGGGCCCAAGGTTCTAAAGATGTATAGTTCCTAAATTATTCAAGCCATCAAGAGACATGTGTCCGTTTTTGGAGCTCAAATTTTTCATATGCAAATTAAGAATCTTACTTGAGTTAATCTGTTTCAATCCGGTATCAGTTGGACATTTGGGCAAACATAATATGGATTTTATTCCTCTCATCTGTATTCTACCTGTTATGCCTTTTTTGTCAATCGCTGCCCTGTCCACAATTTCCGTTACCTCATTTAAATAATCTCAATATTTGTTATGAACATTTAAGTTGTTTTCACTCTTGACATTAAATATTTGTTTCATGTGCAATATAATAAATCTTGGAAGATGTCCAATTGGCAGGTATCGAGGCATTGGGATACGGATTGAGGATGAGGTTCTCATCACAGAAACTGGTTATGAGGTAATATCTCTAATTTTTTTTGCAGTTGATCGTTGAAACTAGTATGTAAAATTGTGATAGCTAGGTGATTTGCTAATTGTGCTTCTTTTGAGCGTTAGAATGATGAATGAAAGATGCATGAGGTTGCAAAGGAGGAGTTCAAATAAATACTTTATCCTTAAAAGATAAACAGCTAAGCACTTGCGCCATTGGAGTTTCACAATGCCCTCCTTTAGATATTATTATCTAATATGCCCCTTTTTATGTTATTATGAACTTGAACTCTCCAAGCCGAATTCACACCATAAAAAAATGGGGACATATTGGATAATAATGTGTTGTGGTGGTGCTTAAAAAACTCAAATGGAGCCACAGTGGTAAAAACTTCCGCATATGAAACTTACTGGCTGACAAAAATGGAGGATGATTCTTTACTCAGCATCATCCATATTGTTCGGTTTAATCTAAATTTTGATTGTCAATTCTTGTCAAAGCTGTATGGAAAAATGGAGAGAAATAGCGTGAATAAAAAATAGGTGAAAAATAAAATAAAAATTAAAAATGTTTTTGTTAAAATTGTACAGTTCAATTTAATTTCATCTTCTCTTTCCACTTCCATTTCTTCCCTACCAAGCATCATTAATGATTTTGTGATACGCCCTGCTATGGTACGGTTTTTTATTACCCTTGATGAGTTGTCAAGTATTTTAGGGATTGCTGTTTCTCACAAGTTGGTCTCTGAAATCCGTATAGTAGTAGTAGTAGAATTTCTTAGTCAAACCTAGTCATCTTATACAGTGTCATTACTTGAGTAATCTGTTGTGAAATCACAAACCAATAAATTGAAGGATGTTGATACATTAGAAACTAATCAAGCTCATTAATCTCCATCAATTATCGTCAAATCAATAAGAATTAAGTCGTTAGAATATTTACAAACTTGGATGCACTGGGTTTAATTCAATAAATTCAATTGTTCTCCACAACCCTCCGTCCTCTCCCTTGAAGCAAACGCATAAGTGAATATATATTTTGAAATTCCTAGTTTGTATTCAGAATATTTTATTAATGGAAAAAGGTCTAATCTTCTTGGTTAAGGAAGAGGTATATATATATATATATTAACCATTGGTTCTACCAGTATCAACATAAACCAGCAAGCAACTATCAGATAAAACTTTTGAAGTAAAATTGTGTGACATGATTAATGCATAAGTTTTCCTTTTAAACATGTTTTTATGAGTTTCATCATTAGACTTGTGTCTGAGAAAACATCTATTTAGAAAGGTCAATTTTTTTAAATAGATTAATCCTTAACTTTGGGTTGAAAGATCTTAGGTGTATGTGTACAGAAAGAGAGTTCTTAGATTTAGTTTCAGTTTCTCAAGAGTTTGCGGTGATTTTCTCTGAGCAACACATGTACTATACTGTTCCTTTTACACCTCATATGTGAACACTTTGTAAGGGTCTCTCATAGAAAATTGGTTAAAGAATTAATAAGTAACTTTACATTGAAAAACATCTTAAGAATACATTGGAAATCACGGTGGAGTAAATTAATAACATTTCAATGAAAAACTTACTATATTTTTTACTTTAGTAATATACCTTGTCACATTAATTTTTTGTGTGACCATGTTAATAATGGGAATTATCTAATCGCATTAGTTAACTTAATGTTAAACAACTAAAGCAACTAAGACAGAACATTTAATTTGTGTTTTTCTGCAAAATCTACAGATGGGGTTTGTCCTAAATAGATACTAGTGACAGTGAATCAGTAACTAATATTTAAGCTGTTGGCAAACAATGCAGGTCTTAACGGCATCAATCCCAAAAGAAGTGAAGCATATTGAGTCCTTGCTAAATAATTTCTGCCACGGAATGGGAACGCTGGACAGCCAAAACAACTAAAGAGGTTAACCCAATTCATACATTCCTTATGTTAGCAGTTGCAGACAACAACCAGAACAGAGTGCATGCGATTGTTTGGAGCAGTAACTAAATTTTTATCCTTTGTTTTGGTCTCCTGCATATTTTTTTCAACCTGTGAAAGGTGTACTCTATAATCTTGACGAGGAAAACGAGGTGGTCGATGGTGGGGATATGTTTTTTATGGGGTGTGTTAGTGTTAGGATTTGGATGGTAAAAAATAAATTAGAGAAGAAAATGGATAACCATACATTTATTTGATTTGATTCAAGAGCAAAGTGAGAAGACAATAGAAAAAAAAGTTAGTTTCTATATTCTCTTTGGTATAATTTTCAAAATTTTGTCTATTCATGCTTTCTTTCTTTGCAACTGAACGGAACTTTAATTGATTGTTGTTCCATTCCTGTTCTGTTCTATAGTTCATAGTTGTAAATGATTGATGATTGCGATATCAAGAAGTGGCCTATTGCAGATAAATTGTTCAGTGCTGTTGGAAAGTAAATAATTACTTTTTATCAGATTTTGGAGTGTGTTATGAATTTGTTATTCAGAAGGTGAACTGAAATGTAATAATTTATAGCTATGTTTGCAATGCTTTTATAAAATATCATTGAATAATATTATAATTGAATTACACTTAGTATTTTTAATGAATATTTAGTTATTGATTAATTTTTCATTGTTAATTAAAGTAATATTGAGTTTGGGTATGGTTAATTTGTTATCCAATGATCAAATATATATATATATATATATATATATATATATATATATATATATGAATTTAGTTTTTTTTAATGAATTTCAGGATGAATTATAATCCTTCATCAAGACTATTAACATCTATTAACATAGTGGGACTAGATACCTATTCACAAACTTGATTAAGATAAGATTAATTTTGAATAACTTTAATATTATTTAAGAAAGTGAAATTTAAATTTAACTTAATTTTACAAAATCAACT
>Ga0123342_1002890_pt1 | contig 28191 bp, 17 predicted proteins | sample Turbeawhitnodule_FD_89960 | JGI IMG/M metagenome (GOLD analysis project Ga0123342, IMG submission 89960) | Root nodule microbial communities of legume samples collected from Mexico - Turtle bean Mexico white nodule | ecosystem: Host-associated > Plants > Roots > Nodule | place: Mexico: Nepantla... | reverse complement strand
TAGATGATTTTTATACGGGCATCAATTTCAATCAAAGAACTTAATATTGACATGCTAATCAAAGTACATGAGAGTGAGAGAGATGAAACCTAATCCCTATTTTTCCAATTGAAACAACTAATTATTTGTCTGTTTTCTTATTGATCATTGCCAACACAGCCACTTTCAATTATTTTGTTCTACATTTAGCGATTATTGTACTTGATAATTCACTTCCTTGTGGGATCGATATCCGTCCTTAGGGACACCGTAAAAAGTCATCAACTAGTTAAAACTCTGATGAGCTAAACACTTAAATATGATATCAACTTATAATATACGAATAATGTAAAACATTATTGGATGATAATTTCATTAATGGACTTAAAGAAATTGATACAACCTACCATTTTATAAGAACATGATGCAATAAATGCTCATAAAAGGAATTCCTTTGTATGGTGTGTGAAGGAAAAGGAGGGTTTCTCATGTCCATGAAGAAACTCCACGGACCTGTGTGGTGGTAGCCTTGACATAATTGGGCTTATTAAAACACCATCACACTCATTTGCATCACTTCTCATGTTCAAATTCTCTACACCCCACTTTACCCTTGTTGAACTAAAAAGGGTTTTATTCCACATTCAGAAAAATTGGGTCAAAAGCACTTCCAAAAAGTTGCGTTTCAACAAAACTACTTTGAACCAATGACCGACAAGAGAAGCATCTCCCTACACACAACACTATTAGGTACAGCAAGATCAAAATTTGCATGAGACCCCATCATATGAACATTTGACAAAAATACCCAACTTAGAACCCATAATAAGAGAGAGTAATGATGATTAATGATGCCCACATCAGCAAAATTTGTTTAAACAAATAGCAAAAGAAAAAGAATGATGAAGAAAGCTTGGTTGGAAAGCCACGCCTGTGTAAGGCTTTTTCCTATGGTCCATGGTCCCACCACCACACCACATGACATGACCCTTTTCTCATGTGAAAGACCATAGGCCCAAAAATCTGGCACCTCCCTTAGCCGTCCCACAAGGGAAACAAATTAAAGTAAAATGGAAAAAATGAATCTCTAACTTCCCTTCACTTTCATGATTCTAGATACACAGAATCATAGATGGTAGTATTTTTGGTTAGTAGTTACACTTCAAAGGCTGAAAGCAGAAGGGGTGACAAAATGTTATTTTTGGATGGTTGAGACATACATAAAGTTGAAAACTTGGGTCCCCCTCATTGGCTTTTACTATGCCAAGTGGATCCCCTTCTGTGGATCAACTTTCCCAATCTTCTTTTCCTTTCTTTTCTTTTGGGCATCTTTAATATGAGACCCTTCCATCAAACTCAATTGACAATTGACTTTAAGGTATGCTTCAAATAGAGTTTGATATACACATCTCTTCTCTTCCAAAAGTAGTTATTATACAAAAAATAAACAAATTCAAAGAACTGCTAGACACTCTCCCATATGGTTAATCACTTTCTTTTTGCATGATTATATAGAATGAATTATGCATGAATATATAGAATAAGTAAGAGGTGACTTGAGGATGATAATTACTGTAACAATGAAGTATGACAAGTAACACCAGCTGTGTATGTATGCTACTAGTACTACTCACCATAATACCAAATAATACACATCTGACCAATCCATAACAAAACTATTTAAAACCAAAATTATGATGATGCACCAAAACACAAATTATTCAAAATTATCAGCTGGAGGACGGTGGCTCATTCTTCGTATGGCTTAAGCAACATGGCCCCACTGGTGTGATCATGTTGCAGGCAGCAGACACAGGGATTGAATATTTGAATAATTATTTTTTGTGACACATTTTTTTCTGGGACTTGTGTTGGTGCCAAGTCAGCATCTGTCGTGGAAGGAGCAAAAAAAAAAGTACATGGGACTGTGAGGGAAGAAAAGGTGGTAAGGTGAGGTGAGGGGGTGCTTACTTCCCCTTTAGCTTTAAAGAGTTGTTAACCACCCTGGCATTTCCTATGCCTTTGTTTTCCTTTTGGACATTCCTTTCTGCTTTCTCAAAACTCTGCAACACACACCAGCATTCTTTGATCCACTTTGCATTCATTCATATTGGTCTTGTTCCACAAGCCACCATTCTGATTTTCATGATCAGAAGAGTTTAGCATATCATGGTGAGAATCTGAACAACAAAACTAGTTCTCTTTGTGCTGTTGATCACCTCTCAACTTTTCTGGTGTCAGATCATGTGTGTTAACACTTTTCATGCCCTTTTATGATTGGTTCAGGGAACGCCTGTGAACATCATCGTTGGATCACAGGTTTGGGTTGAGGATCCGGAGGTTGCATGGATTGATGGTGAGGTCACAGAAATCAATGGCAAAAATGTAACCATCATTGCCACAAATGGGAAAACTGTAAGCATTTATTGGAATATTCTAAGTGTTGTCATTGATTGGTGAAACACTTTGAAACTTGATTAGAATTGGTCCATATCATAGATGTTGATATAGAAGGCGTTTCAGAGATAGGTGCAGATGTTTGCTTTTTTACTAGGATGGCATGGCTACTTTGGATCCGAATGATGGAAATGGAATAACTTGTTTAAATAATCATACAAGATGATCCATCAACTGTAAATTTTATTCATTTTGTTCTGTAACTGGATTTTTCTTACTATGGTATTGTGTGAAGTGAAAACTTAATATTATGTTATGCGATAATAAAGCTGAAACTTGATCAGTTTTTGTTCTTAGCCTGGTAGTAGAGACAAGATAGGTAGAAAAAATAATAATACAAAACCAAGGTGAAATTTCAGCTCAAAAGCTGAGTCGCAATTTTCAACCTCATCACATCTCCAATTTTAGAATCCACAGGAATTTAAGTCGCAACACATTCTTGTGTAGAAAAAAAAATTATTCTTTTCCTATCACATTTTAAATAAGATTTCCAAATACAGCATAATAAAGAATTAACTAGTTGCTGAAATGAGGAACTTACAGTTTATATCAAATCAAGTGCTTATCATTAGATTAAAAGCTACACTTAATAGTCAGGTAACAACTTTATTTTACTTCTTTCGACAAGCTCAAGTACCATACTTTGACTGCATTCTTACCCAAAGCCACTACCCCTCCCCCAGAATATGTCACCATTCTCACAATTTTGATACTTGAAGTAAAACCATAAAGGAGAATATAAAGCTAAACATTTGCATTTACCTCAATTTCAGTTGGTGGCAGAAATTTCAAGCATATACCCCAAAGATACAGAAGCACCACCTGCAGGAGTTGATGACATGACCAAGCTAGCTTACCTTCATGAGCCAGGAGTCCTGCATAACCTTGCAACTCGTTTTTCTCTCAATGAGATATATGTGAGTCACAACCAGTCAACCAACTTGTCAATTGTCATTCTTAATATATTTGATAGATATAAGGAAAAGAGAGTAAAATCTGACAAAAATAAATGAAATAAACAGACATATACAGGGAATATCTTAATTGCAGTGAATCCTTTTCGAAGATTGCCACACTTGTATGACATCCATATGATGGAGCAGTACAAAGGAGCAGCATTTGGAGAGCTTAGTCCTCACCTTTTTGCTGTAGCTGACACATGTTACAGGTATATTTACATCAATGTAGAAATATATTTAGCACAAGTAGACTCAGAGATCAATTATAGAGTTGACTCAGTTAAATGCATCAGGGCAATGATAAATGAAAATGGAAGTCAATCCATTTTGGTAAGTGGAGAGAGTGGAGCTGGTAAAACTGAGACAACAAAAATGCTCATGAGGTACCTAGCATTCATGGGGGGTAGAGCTGCTACAGAAGGAAGAACTGTAGAGCAACAAGTTTTGGAGGTGAGTTTGAACTACTTACAAATCGTTTCTTAGAACCCAAATAAGGTATATCTAGTGACATTATCACTTCTGCAGTCCAATCCAGTGCTGGAAGCATTTGGAAACGCCAAAACGGTCAAAAACAACAATTCAAGGTAAATTGTATAGATATATTTTCTCAGGTCTAATTTTCTATAACAATTCCCATTTTAGTTTATCTTACAAAATTATATGAGTTTGTTGCAGTCGATTTGGTAAATTTGTTGAAATTCAATTCGACAAAAATGGGAAGATTTCAGGAGCTGCAATCCGAACATATCTCCTCGAAAGGTCACGAGTTTGCCAGGTCTCTGACCCAGAGAGAAACTATCATTGCTTTTACATGCTTTGTGCAGCACCACCAGAGGTGACTTCTCTATAATTATCCTGAAAATAATTCAGTAACATACCATTACCTCACTAAATCTAACACTTAAAAGTTTCTAAATAGGATGCCAACAAGTACAAGTTAGGGGATCCAAGGCAATTCCACTATCTTAATCAATCAAACTGTTATGAAGTGTCAAATGTAGATGATGCAAAAGAATACTTGGAGACCAGAAATGCAATGGACATTGTAGGCATTAACCAAGATGAGCAGGTATTGGATCAGTTCATAAGGGCACCACATTTTAATGAAATAGTGATTTGATTATATCCAAACAATTGGTCAAATAAAATTTCCCTTCACAGGATGCTATCTTCCGTGTGGTAGCTGCAATCCTCCATCTTGGAAACATTGACTTTGTCAAAGGGAAAGAAGTGGATTCTTCCAAATTGAAAGATGATAAATCACTCTTCCACCTCCAAACAGCTGCAGAGTTGTTCATGTACAAGCTTTGATCTTCCCATCAGAACTGTATAATTCATATGCTTCAACTTCCATGTCTCTTAACATGTTTATGTTCAGGTGTGATGCAAAATCACTAGAAGATTCACTTTGCAAGCGTGTCATTGTAACTCCTGATGGTAACATCACCAAACCTCTGGACCCTGATGCAGCTGCTTTGAGTCGAGATGCCTTGTCAAAGACTGTGTACTCCAAATTGTTTGATTGGTAAAAACAAACTCACTAATTCCACCACCATGTAACTAACCTTGTTCAGTACAGAACATTGAAAATCTAAAAACTATGATGTAAAGGAAACATACTTATTCTAAAATACATATAATGCAAAACTAAATCTTCTGTGAATAGAAGTGCTTTGCTTGTATAGCGTATTCTATGAGCATATTTTCAGTTGAGACAAGGAATGACAAATTCTAAACGCATTCTTCAAATCTGGCAGGATTGTGGACAAAATTAACAGTTCAATTGGTCAGGATTCCAATGCAGTAAGCATAATAGGAGTCCTTGACATTTATGGATTTGAAAGCTTCAAAATCAACAGGTAAATAGCATAATTATTACCAGCAGAAGAACTAGAGTTTCCACATCTCTATCTTGTAATCTCATTGTTCTCCATTTACAGTTTTGAGCAACTATGCATCAACCTAACGAATGAGAAGTTGCAACAACATTTTAATCAGGTGTGGTGATAACTTCTAAATACAACTTGAGCATCATTATTTGCTGCAATACATAATATAAAAATGCATCTGTTTCAACAGCATGTATTCAAGATGGAGCAAGAAGAGTACACAAAGGAGGAAATCGATTGGAGCTATGTAGAGTTTGTGGATAACCAGGATGTTCTTGATCTTCTTGAGAAGGTATTCTTCATCATCATCATTGCTTGTGGAAAGATTTTTTCTATCAGATAAACTTGTGAAACCCTTTGTATGCCTTTCATACAGAAACCAGGGGGAATAATCGCTCTTCTAGATGAAGCCTGGTATGTCCTTTTACTCAAAAAACTGTGAACATATTTACATGAAAAATAAAAGAACAGATGAGCATAGTTGCTTATTCTATGCCTGCGAAATAATTCCTCAGTATAGAAGAATAGGGTGGAGCAACTCACTCAGATGGATTTTATTTCCTTTCTATAAACAAAAAGCAAAAACTATTAAAACAGGTGAAATTTTAATTGTATTCTTCTGCTTCTGCAGCATGTTCCCAAAATCAACTCATGAGACTTTTGCACAAAAAATGTACCAGACATATAAATCCCACAAGCGCTTCAGCAAGCCAAAACTTGCTCGAACAGATTTCACAATTAACCATTATGCTGGAGATGTAAGTGAGAAAGTTCTAAATTTTTTCCTTGGCCATTCACCATGAATTAGAAATTAATCATCACACAACCCTTTTGATGCACAGGTCACATATCAAGCAGATCATTTTCTTGATAAAAACAAAGATTATGTTGTAGCAGAGCATCAAGCTCTTTTATGTGCTTCCAAGTGCCCATTTGTTGCTAATCTTTTCCCTCCTTTACCAGAGGAGACATCAAAGCAATCCAAATTCTCTTCCATTGGTTCACAGTTTAAGGTAACAGTTCAATTTCAACATTACTACTTCTCCCTACTTCTAGAAACAATCAATCCTTGAATTGCTTCTGGATCAAATCTTATTATGTAGCACCAACTGCAATCTCTCATGGAGACACTGAATACAACAGAACCCCATTACATACGATGTGTGAAACCAAATACAGTTTTGCAGCCTGGGATCTTTGAGAACTTTAACGTCTTGAACCAATTAAGATGTGGGGTATGTTTAACTTTTCAAATTGTCTCTGAAATACGTGATTATTCAGTGAATTTGAGAAAGTTTCCCAGCATAACATTCGCATAAAAAATGTTTCAGGGAGTACTTGAAGCAATAAGGATTAGTTGTGCTGGATATCCAACAAAAAGAACTTTTGAAGAGTTCCTTGATCGTTTTGGAATGCTAGCCCCCGATGTACTTGATGGGTACAAATTATTCTTGTCACTCCTATGGCATTCACACCTTAAAGGAATAGAAAATAGTGTTAAGAATTATGAATCAAAGATGAAATGCAATCATGTTCAGCTAAACTACTTAAAGCATCACTTAAATATAATACATAAGAATAATCTACTTTGCGCTTGCATCTTGCATCATAGAGAATCAATTCAGGATCACTTGAAAATAAATATCATAAATCTCTCTCTCATTTTCAAGTCCAATAAAATATATGTTAAGCTTCATACACCTATATGATAAATAATGCTTTCTTCTGTGCAGTTCTGATGAGAAAAAGGCCTCTATGGCCATCTGTGATAAGATGGGCTTAAAAGGCTATCAAGTAAGTCTAAAAATGTTACATGGAACCCAAAGGCATGATTGTCCATAAATTTTTTTGCAATTTATATGTTATAATCTGTAATGCCTTTCTACCCTAATGTTCCAATCAGATGGGAAAAACAAAGGTATTTCTCAGAGCAGGTCAGATGGCTGAAATTGATGCACGAAGAGCCGAAGTCTTAGCTAAAGCAGCTAAACTCATACAGAGACAAATCCGAACACATTTAACCAGAAAGGAGTTCATCACCCTAAGAAAGGCCACAATTCATATCCAGAAGATATGGAGAGGTGATCTTTCTTCACAATATTGCAATTTTAGACATGTCCTCCTTTTCCTTAACTGCATGATTGTTGGTACTGTCCTGGAAATAACAGGAGTTATTCTTTTGTTGGATTTCATTTTTTCAGCTAAACTTGCACGTGAACTCTTTGAGAATATGAGGAGGGAAGCAGCTTCTATCCGGATACAGAAACATGTGCGTGCACACAGAGCAAGAATGTATTATACATCATTACAAGAATCAGCTATAGTTCTTCAATCAGGCTTGAGAGCATTTGCAGCACGGAATGAATACAGGTACAGAAGAAGAACAAAGGCTTCAACGAAAATTCAGGTAAATACACCATTAAAAGGAATATATAAACACCAACATAGATAATGACATGCAAAACGGAAAAATTGGAATGCAAAATATGTTTTCTCAATGAAAAATTCATCTAGGTTTTCACAAGTAAAAACTAGAAGATAGTTCATATATAAATATGCATAATATGAAATTACATTGCTTCTCTTTATAATTTTAACTGTTCCATTTCGTTTCTCTTCACAGACACAATGGAGAAAAGTCCAAGCTCTTTCTGATTACAAACAGCAGAAGAGAGCAACTGTTTCACTTCAATGTCTTTGGAGAGCCAGAATTGCAAGGAAAGAGCTCCGAAAGCTTCGGATGGTGAGTTCTATTTTTATGTATCATTTTCATTATTTTAACATATCTACATGAAAAAAAATGTTACAAAAGTATAGGCATGGTAACAAGTTTTAGTTTCTGAGCAGGCTGCAAGAGAAACTGGTGCACTTAAGGAAGCAAAAGACAAGTTGGAGAAGCGTGTTGAGGAGCTTACATGGAGACTAGATATTGAAAAGCACATGAGGGTATAGATTCTCAACTAATTTCTCCTCGATATATGCAAAAAAAGATTTGAGTGAAATGGTAATGCCTATAAAATTGAGCAGTGTATTATCTTTCAAAATATGATTTTTTTTAACAGATTTTAGTCACTATTCAAGATAGTAGTGAGAAGAAAAACTTTTATTCATCCGTAAAACATTTTATCCACCCCATCTAATCTGGAGAAAATAATTGTAGATGGATCTTGAAGAAGCTAAAGGGCAAGAGATTGCAAAATTGCAAAATTCATTACAAGAAATGCAAGCTCAGCTAGATGAATCCCAGGCAGCAATTATACATGAGAGAGAAGCAGCAAAAATAGCAATTGAACAAGCACCACCAGTTATTAAAGAGGTACCTGTTGTGGACGATACAAAGCTAGAGTTACTGACAAATAAAAATGAGGAGCTGGAGGTAAATCTAAAACTTTGTCCTACTACATATTTGGAAAGTTTACTTTCAGCATTGAAATGGTCGAACAATCAAATTACATTAAGTAACAGTTCCAGTTTGTTATTAAGTTACAATAAAAGAAAAATGTTCATTTAGCAGTAGTATCTGAAAATGGTCTTATAATAAACAAATTTGATGTACATGAAGAAACATTAAAATTTTCATCATAAAAGTATGAAATACTTCAAAATAACAAAAAAGGTTAAGGGTGGCATTTATTGACAAATAATGTTGTAAAGAGCAGGAGAAAAGAAAAGTGCACACACACACATATACATATATATATAAATATACATATTATGACTGTCACACAAGCATCCAAACAGCTCAACACATAAAAATTATGCAGTTGACACTTAGTAAGATGAAAATACTTACATTGAAGTTCTGAAAATACAGACTGAAGTAGAAGAGCTTAATAAGAAGATTAAAGAGTTTGAAGAGAAGTTCTCAGAAATTGAAAACGAGAATCAATCAAGGGTGAAAGAGGCGGAAGAAGCACAGCTTAAAGCAACACAACTTCAGGAGACTATTGAAAGGTTATCAAGTAATATTAGCCACCCAATATCTCTTCCACTATAAACTGACATTGACTATCTATTCTTTATCACTTCAGATTAGAATTGAGTTTGTCAAACCTCGAGTCTGAGAACCAGGTTCTATGCCAGAAGGCTTTGGAAGAATCAAAAAATGAAGAACTCTTTGAAGAGATCAAAATGTAAGTTCTAATATATTATTCCCACCATTTTTATCATTTCTATGCTTTATGTATATTTAGCAGCTGGAAGCCTGGCTGCAGTTGAATGTAGCCAATAAAAAAAGTTTATGTGCATATATGAGGTCTCTTCTTTTAGAGTTAAATACCTTGATGGACACAACTCCCTTAGCCAAAGGTGGCACACAAATGATACACCAAAATATAGGAGACATGTTCATCTCATGTGTAAGACTAGATATTTGTAAGTGATTTCATAGCACGTGACACAATAGGTCCATCAAACCTGTGTAGGATAGACTCTCATTTCATATTAAGAAGTGAGTTTAAGCTTGACTTATCCTTATGAAAATGGTTTGGAAGGTGAGAATTGTCCCAATTATATTGTGTAAATTCATCTTATCTTTAATCGATGTGAGATTTTCAACAAAATTGATACATCCTTTCATTTTAGAAGTTTTTAATTCACTACATTTCTATGGTTACTTTGCATTTAGTACCTTCTGTAATAATGCAATAAGTAAACAGTTTTCAGTGCAGATTTATCGTATTTTCAAGTTTCAACAAATAAATTCAACTCCATAACACAGACCATAATAAATTTAGGAAGTAATAAAATTGTGAATGGATCATGTCCAAAGAGTGTGGCCTTTTAGTTTGAGTGACCTATTTGTCCAAAAATATATAGGCACTTCAGATTTATGGACCTCTTGCTTGTATACTTATTAACTTTTTTTAACTTATCAACGTGGGACTTATTGTCAAAATTTCTCTCTTTGACGATTAATTTATTCTGCTTATGTCTATAAATAATACATATCCATTTACAGTAATTAAGACGCGATTACTTTATTTCCTACTTTATTTAGTCAAAAACAGGAAAGCTAATACTGTACAATGAATAAGCAGATATTTATTCCTAATATATACAATGTATATCATGAAACAAATAATAACAGAATCCCTTATTGACGTCATTGTCCAAATAGAAGAAATATAGAAGCATAAAACAGAAAATGACATATATATTGTATTAAATGCTAAAATTTAGATGTTGTCCCCAGCCTCAAGGGTCAGATAGCAAATCTAGAATCAGAGAATGAATTCCTACGGAGCCAGGCAGCAGCAGCTGCTTTAGAGCATAAAGTCCATCCAGAGAAAATAGAACCAGACCATTTAGCAGCTGCTTTAGAGCAGAAAGTTCATCCAGAAAAAATGGAACCAGACCATGAAGTTGCTGTTGTAGAGAAGATAAAAGTTCAACCAAGAGTTATTGCAGATAATATGACTTCCCAAATCAAGGTACTACCTTAGCTTTTCCCTTAGAAATATTTCACCATTTAAAATTTATCTTTTATGATGTTGCAGAATCTGGATAATGGAAATCAGACAGAGGAAGAATGGCATGCAAGAAAAGTATTTTAAAATTTACCTCACTTCTTCTTTTAGAATTCCTGGTTGTGTAATCAACAACAGTGTGTTCATTTCAAATAATAAATTATGTTTACAGGAACCAAAAGCACCAGTCTTCTTGCTTACTAAACAAAGATCACTCACAGATAGACAGCAGGTATGTTTCAAAGGCAAGACAAAGTCAGGGAATGTTATGCAGTTTCACACTAACATGAATAATACTAACAGTTTGCATATCTCTTATAAACAGGAAAGTCATGATGCACTGCTGAAGTGTCTCGCTGAAGATAAGAGATTTGAGAAAAACAGACCTGCTGTTGCTTGTATTGTATATAAAGCACTTCTTCATTGGAGATCCCTTGAAGCAGACAAAACACATATTTTTGATAAAATTACACACACTATACGATCATCTATAGAGGTAATACTCTCCAAGAACTTTAGTATATTAACAAAGATTAAGGAATTTTAAATAAAAATCCTCATCTCAACCTGAATTTAATCACTCGTATTGTTGTGAGAAAGTAACTTGCATTTTATGTTCTGGCAGAATCAAGAAGGAATCCATGATCTAGCCTACTGGCTTTCAACTACTTCAACACTTCTGTTTTATCTGCAATGCACAATGAAGGCCAGCAATACAACTAAGGCAGTGTCACGTAATCGAAACTCCCCTGCCACTTTGTTTGGAAAAATGGCACAAGTAAGCTTTTCAAAAGTATGAGTTTTCATTGTATTAAACCATTGTTTAAAATATAATGGTGCATGATATGCAAATTCAGGGTTTGCGTTCATCTTCAATGGGCTTGGGGATTTCAAGTGGCTACAGTGGAATGGTTGAGAAGCCAAATGATCAGTCTAAAGTAGAAGCCAAATATCCAGCTATTCTGTTTAAGCAGCATTTAACTGCATATGTGGAGAAGATATATGGAATGATCCGTGATAGTCTAAAGAAAGAGATTAGCCCGTTCTTAAATTTGTGTATTCAGGTAAGGATCACAAGATCAAATCCAAATTACAACAGAAAATTATGTTTGCATAAGGTAAATCTTTCATTTCCACTGGCAGGCACCAAGATCCATAAGGACTAGATCAATAAGAGGATCATCCAGAAACATCCATTCAAATATTGTTGCAAAACAGCAAGCATTACATATGTACTGGAAAGGCATTGTGGACAAGTTAGATAGTACCTTGCGTATATTGTCTGATAACTTTGTAAGCATGAATTACTCACTTAATATTGCGTATGCTAGTTTGCAATTTTCAGAGAATAGATTTTCCAATATTATTCATCTTGTGACTTCAGGTGCCTCCCATCCTTGCAAGAAAGATATTTAGTCAAGTTTTCTCATTCATGAATATCCAGCTATTTAATAGGTGACCAGACTTTCCACAATTGCACAAAACATCTTGAAGTAGTGAATGTTTACTGAATTTAATGTAAATTCTCACGAAGTTTTTGAAAACTTTTGTCTGGCAGTTTGTTGCTTCGTCGTGAGTGTTGTTCCTTTAGCAATGGAGAATATTTGAAGGCAGGATTGCATGAGTTGGAACTATGGTGTCTTAAAGCAACAGACCAGGTAACTTTATATATTTGCCACAACCAAAGGAAAAAGTGCAAGAGTAGACACATTTTCTACATATTTTTATCTTTTGTATTTGGTTTATTTTGCAGTTTGCTGGTTCATCTTGGGATGAACTCAAACACATACGCCAAGCTGTGGGATTTCTGGTATACCTTCTTAGATCAAGATTAAAGAGAATGCACTCTTAACTCTTTCATTACCTTTTCCTCAATATTCAGTTTTTAAAATGCATTATTTATACAGGTTTTGCATCAAAAGACTCAAAAATCTTTGGAGGAAATCACAAGTGAGCTCTGCCCGGTAACGTAACTAACTCCTCTTTCAAAGAAACATCATGCTCAATGAGTATCTTACATAGTTTCTACCTTGAACCTATATGGATTAAACTAGTTTTTGTCTAACATGTAGAAATTAAGAATGGGCTTTTTCTTTAAATTTATCTAAATCACATATATAAAGTACTGGAAAAAGAGCCTAACTCTTGTTTTCTTGTTTATTTTTCCTATATCAGGTGTTAAGTATTCCACAAATATATCGTATTGGAACTATGTTCTGGGATGACAAGTATGGAGCACAGGGATTATCTCCAGAAGTAAGTCCTTCTCTCCTAAACCATGTTTATCTCTACTGCATTTTTTTTGTACAGTTTGTCCAACCTTTCAAATTCATTTGAAATATGATGAAAATTTTCTAACATTCAATTTGCTTCAAAATGCATTTACATCTTTAGAAGAAACAAAAAATATTGCTGAAACAAAGAAACTCTGAAACTAGAAGTCAAACTACCACTTTGAGTTAAAATATTACACTTAACAGATTTGCATCATAACAATACTTTAAAACAAATTGACAATAAACCTCCAATAATAAGATTCAAAACCGTAGAGAAATAGTAAACTTTACTGAGGTGGTCCATAAAATCTAGTTGCATTTGGCGGAATAATCAAAACTCAAAGCTGAATAAATCATATTTCTATATCGGAAATAGAACTAGCCTATTTATATCCTAACATCAAAACCATCAAATCAACTGAGTGACCCTTAAATTTCAACTGGAGCACATGAATTAATACAACAGAATACATTAAATTAATTAGTATCATAACTTACCACACATGATAACATGTTTCAATTTTTTCCCCATTCTGACTTTTACAGGTCATTAGCAGAATGAGAGTGATTATGACAGAAGACTCAATAAGCATACATAATAGCTCATTCCTTCTAGAGGTGGATTCCAGGTAATTAACTATTAACATGCTTCTAGACCCATTTTGAATTCCCCCTCCCCAAAAGTCTCTCCATGGCCAATAGAAACACAATTTGCTGACAAGCTATATTGCACTGGTTCCTTTTACAAAACTCAGCATACCATTCTTGATGGAAGAGATGTTTCGGTCCATGAGTGACATCCGTCTATCAGACATGGATGTGGATCCACCACCAATACTCAGGCAAAGGTCTGACTTCCAATTCTTGTTGCAACAAATGGACAGTGACTCTCAGTGAGCTGGTCAAAGTTTGCTGCTGATATTAGTTATAGTTTCTGATTTGTATTGATTTAATTTGGGTTTGGTGTGGAGAGAGTAATTGAGTGGTGAGGTGAAGAATTGTAATTAGTTTATTTATTTATTCTAATTCTTTTCATTTGTTTTGGGGAAGATCCAAATTTTGTTTATTATTCTTGTAAGGCTTCTTGTCAAGGAAGGCCACAGTGAATTTTTGCCATTGTTGTATAATGTTACTTAAAAAAGTAATGAAAAATGAAGGGAAGTTTGGCTTTAGTTCAATTTAGCAAACTAAACAAAGATATTTATTAACAATTGACTCAGAGGATCATTTTTTAGATCTGAAGTTGTTCAATAGAAGAAACCTAATGGAAGGGTGAAATTCAAGAATGCTCTTATTTCAGAGTTCCCAATGAAAATGGTTCAGAAAGTATACGATACAACAAGAATTTTATACAATAGTACATTTAAAAGGAAGGTTAATATATTCTCCAATACTAAGTCTCCATATCATGGGAATATCTTTTTTCATTATTTTTCAGAAGCTCTCTTAGAAAGTGCCAAAAATGGACATTTATTTCTCTAAAATAAATAAAATCAAACACATGCACTAACTTATGCAGCAATTTGTATGGAGGGTTTGTCAGGAATTTATTTATCTGTACAAAAGAATTTAAACTAAGGGAAGCCAATCTGATATCCTAAACTAAATGCAGTTTTTATGCATGTTTTGATTGGAGGTCCTTTTATACATCCCATTCTTCATTTGTGTAGGAAAGACACTTTAATTGGGGTCACTGTTAGCCTTGCAATCACCATAATCCGATTTTGTGGAGTTGAGTGAAACCCTAAATCAGAATCTATGAATTTGCTGTGTCTCAGAATAATGAACTTCAGATTTCACCACCTCATTGAAGAAATTTAAGTGACAAAGAAAACACATATGAGCATGAAGGCAAGAGTGAATAATCAGATAAATAAAATGAAGGGGTTGGAAAAAAAATTTGGACCATTTCTCGATTTGTACGTGTCATCCTTGCGCAGGGGCCATGCTAATCTTCTCTGTATCGTTCCAATTTTATCGGATGTCCCCGAAGGGACAAGCAGGGGTTGAAACTAAAGAATTATAAACACTTAGCTAAACCACTATTTAATCAATGTGGGACTTGTACTCGTGCCTACATCTAAGTTTACACCCCTGATTTGGTGAGTGAATAGTGAAAATTTCACTGGGTGGAATGCGGTGAAGAAGATGCAACTCACTGGTAAAAGAAGGAATTCTAAAAGTTGGTGAAAGCAAAAATAACTTTTCAAATTTTTAATAAAATTTATCATTACAATAACAATTTAAAACTTATTGTGAAATGTTCCGAAAGTTAAAAGTTTAATGTTAATTTTTCAGAATGAGTTCATTAAATGTTCTCCCTCATGATCTTCCTCTCCTTTATGTATTCTAAATTTTAATTCCTATTTTTCTTCTTTATTCGATGGATATTTTTGGTTTAGAATCAAAGTTGTCAAAGTTTTTCTTTATGGCTGGTTTTATGATTAATGGTCTCACTGTTGTAAGAATGAGAATATTTTACAATAAATTAGAAAATACAATTGCTGGTTAATATTATTTTTAATAGAAATATTAAGTTTTAATATAAAGAGTGGGAATCCATTTACTCAATGAGTAAAGAAAATTAATTATTCTTGGTCTCCACTTTTTATCTTATTTACATTAACATGTACATTAATAATCTCTCATACATCCTAAAATGTATCTATAATTTTATCTACTCTTTATTAATAATATATTGTTAAGACAGTTATCTTTTTTCTAGTCATTAGTATATAATAGTTGTTAAAATAATAAACATAATCTATAATATAATAATAAAAAATAAAAGAAATTATTATACTCAATTGTGACTTCTTTCACGTAAAAACAAAATTATTACTCGCATAACACATAAAATATCTCAGTTATCACAATTTTGAATCTCTATTTAAACTAAGTATTATTTACTTTACTCTTTTTTTTTTTATAAAAGATGAGCTAAATAAAAAAATAATGTGTTATTTCAACGCTCCATATTAAGTGAAAAAAAAATATTTTCTAAAAATAATTAATTATTAAAATAAAAATTGACATTAATTAATATATAATGGATATTTCCTGATTTTGTGTATATGTTTCATATTCATATTTACACTTAATTACAATAATTATCTTATGTAGAGAATAAATTCACAAGAGATGTTATTGGGACCTATGACCCATTGATGATTTATTAATATAAAATAAAATGAAATTTTGAGATTTGAATATAATTCTATGAATATCATCAGCAAAATGATGATTCTTATAGTAAAAGATTTATTAATCAAGTAGTCCTGCACTAGTACTCTTTCTAATAATATTTGAAAAATAATAAAGTATACATTTTAAAATTGTTTCTCTGACTACAAATATTTTCTATACCACTTTAGATAATACTTAAACTCCTATTGAGATTAAGAACCTAATTATTTTCTTATTAACTTCATCCTAACATTCACAAACAAGTTTGATAATAAAAAATAAAAGTAATCCACACTCAAATAGTGAATATGCAATAAAATACAAAATTGTTGAAGATCAAAGTTACAAAGCTAATAATTAAACTATTTTGTATTTATGATGCTATTTTTAGTTATACCAAATATACAAATATATTCCAATATTTTTACATTTAATATAATTAAATAAGTCACAGAGGTTCCACGTATTTTCCATAGCAGAAGCTCTAATATCAGTGAAGACTTTACCACAGAATGAAACTGAATACTTTGAGAGATGATGTTGTGAGAAAACTTAGATATGCATGTCAGAACTGGGGCTTCTTCCAAGTTCAAAATCATGGAATTCCAACTCATGTTTTCAATGAGATGATCAAAACACAAGATATAATATGCGTAAAACGAATTACATATATAAGCCCGTCTAGCTCAGTTGGTAGAGCGCAAGGCTCTTAACCTTGTGGTCGTGGGTTCGAGCCCCACGGTGGGCGAAATTTGTTTTTATTTTTGCATTTTCCTTAGCACCTGTGCTGCAGGTGGGTTTATTCATGCATAAAATAACATTCATTCATCTCCAATTAATGCATCTTAATTCAATATCTATACAATATTTTTACTTGTTTCTGTTCTTACTAAAGGGTTAACAATATATTTTTTTATTTCAGCATAATTTTTTTGTAATTTTCCATTGAATCTCTCAAATTTTCAAATCAAAACAATTAAATATTCATTCAACTTATTCATTTTCACTTTAGCATATAAATGAAATTTTTGTGTAAAAAACAAGTAAAAAAAAAATACACAAGAAAGAGGTGTTGAGTGTTGATGACAACATATCTTATAATCTATTTAACCACCAACTCAACAATGTAGATTTATATGCAAATTTCTTTTTGCGTTTGAGATTATCAAACCAAGTAACTATGTCTCACAAGGGTACTTACAATACATCACTGGAAAACAAAATGTAAATATAAAATATGACCATTGAAACAATATAGGTTATGTTAATACTACATTTTTAATATTTTTTTATTGCAACATATTTATTCTGTACCGGTGAGATACTGGATAACTGAGTCAAATGATATTTACAATATAACAAATACGTAATAAAGAAGTAGTTGTAATTGGCATTGAATGAGTCAAAGACATACTTCGAGATACACTTCCATGACATCTGGAATCCTTTACACACGTCTTGGTGAACTGATTACCTACCACTACACACGTCTTGGTGGAAGAACAGCGTCGGCAGGCAGATGAAATGACTCAGTTGAAGGAGCAGAACAAAAGGCTGCTTCAACGACTCGAAGAGTACGAATGGGAAGAACACTCCCACACACCAATACCAACACCACAAACTCATCAATCCAGGACAAAACCACCAACTCTCCAAACCCATGGGACTCATCACACTTCCTTTACACACCCAACCCACATGAGCATTAAACATATCGCTCTCGACAAGGAAGAAAATCGAAAAGGCCACCCTTTCACGGACGACATTATTGCTACACCTCTTCCTGATAAGTGGAAAGGTTTAACAATGAACCTCTACGATGGTTATACTAATTCGAACGAGCATCTGAACATTTTCATAACACAAATGACTTTGTACACCATAGATCAGACGGTGTGGTGCAAAGTTTTTCCCACCTCTCTGAGGGAGGGACCACTAGGATGGTTTACCAAACTCCCTCCAAACTCTGTGACTAGTTTCAAGGTCCAAGAAACAAAGTTTACCACCCAGTATGCCACGAGCAGGCCCCACCGTACTTCATCCATGTCTCTCCTCAACGTAAAACAAGAAAAAGGAGAATCCTTGGGAGACTTTATGGATAGATTCAACAAGGTTTGTATAGGGATCAGGAACTTGAATCCAGAGATAGCAATGCATCACTTAGTCTCGGTCATACTACCAAGTCGGTTCACTGAAAGCCTAATAAAACGGCCACCATACGACATGGATGAACTGAGAACGAGAGCCACCAAATTCATGCAGATAGAAAAACACGTTGATTATCACAGGAAAATCCAGGCAGAAGCTTCTGAAAAAGAAAGGGAGAAAAATAAAGGCATTCGTCCCCCTATGATGGGGACCGACCGATACCGTCCGAACTGAGGTTCTCATTTCCACAACTACACCCCTCTGACGGTACCTAGAGGAAAAGTTATGGACGAAGCCTTACAAGTCGAACTTATCCCGACACTCAAACAAGCGCAAACACCACACAATGTTGATACGACCAAACGTTGTCAATATCACCGCAATTATGGCCACATGACCGAAGGCTGCCAAGCATTAAAAGATAAAATAAAAGAACTTGTCCAAGTCGGTCACCTCCGCAAATTTATTAAAACGTCTACCATCGCACCACGATCACCCCAGTGTGACACTAACTACTCTAGAGACAGAGAACGAGACCCATCATCCAATTGTTAAAAAAGGCGTCCAGGTTTGAGTGGACCGCTAAGTGTGAACAGATTTTTCTCCAGTTGAAAACATTTCTAGCATCCCCGCCAGTTATCCAAAAGTCGAACGCACGTGAACCTATCATTGTTTATCTCGTTGTTTCAAACGAAGCAGTGAGTTCGGTCCTAGTGCAGGAGATAGAAGCAGAAGAAAGGCCAGTATATTTTGTTAACCGGGTACTCCACGGCGCGGAAATGAGATATCAAACGATTGAAAAGGTTGTGTTGGCCTTAATTATAACCGCATGACAGATGTGGATGTATTTTCAGAATCACCAGGTTATAGTTAAGACTAACTATCCTATTATGAAGATTCTAACTAAACCAGATTTAGCTGGACGAATGATAGGATGGGAAATTGAATTATCATAAATTCATATTCAGTACCAACCCAGGGGTGCAATCAAATCCCAAGCCCTTGCCGACTTCGTAGCTGAACTTGCTCCACAACCGTTTGAAGAAGAACATTCTCGATGGATACTATATGTTGACGGTTCTTCAAACAATCGGTCATGCGGAGCAGGAGTGGTATTGGAAGGACCAGCTGAAATCGTCGTGGAGCGTGCGGCGAGAAAATAACACTCGTGCGGACGCGCTATCACGTTTGGCAACCACCAAGCAGAAAGGAATTCACCGGTCGGTCGTACATGTCACTTTGTGTAAACCCAGTGTCAGCACAGAGGAATGTATGACAACTGATACTCAGCCTAATTGGATGACCCCCATCAAGCAATACTTGACGAATGGAATATGTGATCCACACTTTGAGAAAACAATGAAGCAACATGTTGCCCGGTTCGTACTCATTGACCAAGACCTTTACAGATGAGGATACACTCGTCCCCTTTTGAAGTGCCTCACCCCCGACCAGGTCACCTACGTCATGAAAGAACTACACGAGGGAGTTTGCGGAACTCATTCTGGAGCATGAACCATGGTTGCCAAGGTATTACGGGTCAGATATTACTAGCCAACCGTACAGGGGGATTGCACCGAATTCGTTCGCAAATGCATAAAATGTCAAGAGTATGACACCTTGTCACACCAAAAGCCTGAGAATGTTCATTACATATTGTCTCCATGGTCGTTCGTGAAATGAGAAATGGATATAATTGGACCCTTTGCGCTTGGCAAGGGGCAATGTATATTTCTATTAGTCGGCATGACTATTTTACTAAATGGATTGAGGTCAAACCCTTGACAACAATAACCGCACGAAATGTCCAAAATTTCGTATGGAAGAATATCGTCTGTCGATTTGGCCTACCTCAAATTATTATCACTGATAACTGTCGACAGTTCACCGACTGAGGGTTAGAGTTCAACGAGAAACTTAATATTAAGCATATTGCAAGTTCGGTCGAACATCCACAAACCAACGGCCAGACAGAGGTCGCCAATAAGGCCATCCTCAATGAGCTCAAAAAGAGACTTGGTCCAACCAAGGGAAATTGGACCGAAGAACTTTTAGAAGTTCTTTGGGCCTACCAATGCACCCCGTAGTCCACAACTCAAGAGACGCCCTACATTCTGACATACGACACTGAAGACATGATTCCTGTCAAAATAGGTGAGCCCTCACTGCGGCGACAGACACTAGATCTAGACTTAAATAAAGAAATTCTACTGGTCAGCCAAAGATTTTTCCTTAGCTTCAGCATCAACTTTTTATTTCACCAGCTGGTCACGCTCGACCATTACCTTGGCAAGCATTGTTTTCAATGTTTCTTGTTCCTCTTTGGCCAGCCGATCCTTTTTCTCCATCTCTTCTCTGCAAGTTTCAGCAGCCTCTATGGCACTTTTTAAAGAGACGATCGACTCCTCCAGCTTGGCTTTCAACTTCGGAACCACCACCGTCTGGGTCCTATTTAGCTCATCACCAATAACTCTGCCCACGACGGTAGCCCGACTTTGCAGCTCTACCAGTTCTTCTATTAAGTCCTTGGTAGGGATGGCCACCAAAACACCTTCATCTTCGGGACGAAGCTCAAATTGCATGGCGGAGGCCACTCTCATGGAAGAACCCAACATGGTGAGCGGCCTGCCGGACGATGGCCCTACTTCAAAGCTAGCTTGAGCCTTAGGCGGATGCCCTCTCTTTCGGTTAACAGCTGGAGCGGCCACTGCCACGGGCGACACTATTTCTTCCACATCAGCTTTTTCTTTCTCAATCCCGGTGAGACTGCTGAGTTTTCGTCCGACAACTTGCCGTTTTAGATTGCTCATAAAATTACTCAGGGCGGGGTCCATCTGTGACAATATCTGCAAGGTACGAACACAATTAAACCACATTAACAAAACGTGTAGCACAACTGGATATAAAAAATCCACATATCATTAAAATCCTCAGTTCTCGGGTTGGCAACTTATAAGGCAGCTGATCGATAACGACTAAAATTTATTTATCAAAAGGTGAAAGAGCCGACCACAACTGGTTACCAAGTTGCGTCGGTTTCTCTGTCCAGTGAAAGGGAAATTTGGTGGTCCCATTGGTATTATAAAAATAGTCTCGGTCATCCGGCTCCACAAAAATTTTAAAGTATCTCTCTTTGAAATTTTTATATGAAGTTGTAAAAGCAGCAAATCGAATGTTCCCTGGTCGGCTAGACAAAGATAACCAACTCACAGGAGTGCTCAAAAGTGTATTGAAATAATATAAAAAGCCTTTGGGGTAGGCTCTAGTTTGAACAAGCGACACAATACCCACGAGTTGGGATGTAGTTGTGTCGGTGCTACATTGAGGGTCCGAAAGACCCCCATGGTAAAACTATCAAAAGGTAGGGTTACATGCAGGTCAACAAATAAGGTGCTATACACAAAGAAAAAATTGACCGGGGCGTTCTCCCGACCATGACATACACGGTCGATCACACCGCATATATAAGCCATTATGGCTCCTGAAGGACAATGGAGTGCTAGAAACGAATTTTCAGGCAACAACTCATCTAACTTATCAGAATCCCTTAACCTAGTGGGAATTTTCAAAACGGTGGGTCGATCCAATCGTAACTTGGGTCGTCTGACAATCGACTCGCACTACCAGATGCAGTGCAAGTCGAGGATGACTCGTTATCTACAACATTATCAGAGGAATCTACAGAAGAAGACATTACTAACCTCAACCTGACAATTCAAGCAATGGACTTTCACTCGGAGCAAATGGCACAGAACTCAAAAGGCAGAAAGAGTATGTAAAGTTTTTAACCCACCAATAAAGCGATATTTACAGCCAATGGCGAAGGAAAGAGAATGTTCTACCATTCGCCCTGTACCCTTAGATCTCCCACAATCCAACAATTGATGTTACTCAGTATACCAAACGACACGAAATCTTCATCGTTGAAGACATCTCTTCCATGCATTCAAAGTTGCCAGTTGTTGCGCACTATCTTGGAATCCCCAGCCATCCTATACGACTCTTCGGAGATAAATCTCCTCGAGCCTGGGGGGCAAGTGTACCGGTCGGACACCGAACGACTGAGTCAAATGACATTTACAATATAACAAATACGTAATAAAGAAGCAGTTGTAACTGGCATTGAATGAGTCAAAGACATACTTCGAGATACACTCCCATGATATCAGGAAGCCACTACACACGTCTGGGTGAACTGATTACCTACCACTACACACGTCTTGATGGACTGATGACCTAGCCCCCACAAGTGGGGGGGCCAAGTTAACCTATAAATGGGATTCCTAAAGGGGGAAAAGGTACGTTTTTTCAGATCCTAAGAGAACACACCCATAATATTAGCACTGACTTGAGCGTCGGAGTGCAATCGCAGGTACCCCCGACCGATGGAGCACACAAACAGCGAGAGGAAAAGCTTTGAAAGATTAGAAGACTACCAACACGACAACAAATTGTGTACCAGTGGATAAATATTACCTAGGCCCCGCCATCCATACAGGTACATATTCTAAAAAATTTCATTGGATCTCAGTGAAATTTAATTTCAAACTAAAGCAATTAAATACTTTCTCAACATATTATTTTTACATGACAAGAGAAACTATAAGTCAGATGGAGTTTCTCTTGCTAAATTCATTATGAAGATTATATATCTTGTAATCTAAGCATGAGTTTATCATACACAAAGATACATTACTTTTGCTTTTGAAGTTATCAAACCAAACAATTGTGTTTGAGGAGGGTGCTTATGATACGTCAATAAAAAAACAAAATGTAAAATATAAAATATAAAATATAATATAATATGAAAATGACTATTGAAACTATAAAGGTTAAGAATAATTTTTTAATATTTTTTTATTTCAACATATTTATTTTGAATTTTTTTTATCTCTTAAATTTATTTCCAAACTAAAATCATTAAATATTTTAAAATAAATATTTTGATATTGAAGATTATATATCTTATAATTTATTTAAGCACGGGTTTATCACACGCCCACATTACTATTACACCAAACATTATCAGAACAAGCAATCCGCCTGACATTATTAGAACAATCAAATGACTTTACATTATAAAAAAACAACCAAATGACCTTACATTATCAAAGAACAAGCAACCAACCGATAATTATACTTAAACTATTTCTATTATTTATGTTTTTATAATTTTAATTGACACTCAAATTTTGATTACAAAAAGTAAAAGAATCAAATTGATTATTTTATTAGGTTTAACAAAATAAAGTTCATAACTCTAGTACTTAGGACAATCCCAAAATTATTTCCCAACATTCTTAATATTCGTTGTTGTTCTAATAAAGAAAAATCTCGAGAATTAAAAATGTGTGATACAAAGGAACTCATGCACCCACCACCATGGGATAATTTACATTGATTTTGTAAACCACATCCATTACAACTACAAGATGACGAAGACCAATACCTAGACATTGATGAACACTGAAACAAACCCATCAATACCCCATAAGAACATATGGAGAACACACCCAATGAAAGGGAATATGACATAGGCAACTTCATAAAAAGGACAAATCTCAACCTAATGCTCTTGTCACTATACATTTGTTCATGTGTACCACTTTGTATGTCAAGTCATAATCTACTTAACACCGTTGAAGATCATCTAACAAAAGAAACCACATAGAATCGTTTAAAAAAAAGTTGGAGTCATATTAAACTTTTTAAAAACGTGGGGACATAATTGATTTTTGATCCTTAATACAGGAACTAAAGGAGTAATATAAAGCAAATGTTTAAATAAAAATTTGAAATTGAAAATCATTTTTTTAATATTTTTATACTTACTTAAAATTTTATATGTATTTAGAAACTAAAAAAATTTAAAGAAATAAATTAAAATTGGAGAAATTAAAATGCATTATAAAAAAAAAGTAAAAATAAATTAATAAAAAGTTTAGGTTTATACTCCATCGTATATATGATTTAAGAGAACATTAAGGGGGAAAAAATTGCTCAAAAATCTTTTAAAAAATTTAAAACTGTATTTTCAAAAGAAAAATAATTCAAAAAACACTAAATCACTAAAAAAAAATGTAAATTGTGGCGGTTTTTTTCGTATAAAGTGGCGTTTATAACCGCCACAATATACGTTTGTGGCGGTTTCCCAAACCGCCATAAAACTGGCTGCCACAAAGTTTAATGTGGCGGTTTTATGCTACCCGCCGCAACACCCACCACTTTAAACATAGTGTAAGTAGTGACGGTTTTTATATGTAAGTAGTGTCAGTTATAACTGTCACAATTTACAATCATTGAAGAAAATTCGAACACCATAGTATACGTAAGTAGTGGCGTTTTTAACTGACGTAATTTTAATACTGAATAAATAAAATCTACGAAGCAAGCACATCCAAAACATCAATGAAGCCGATGGTCGGCATTGATAAGAGAACACGCAAGCATTTAATTACCTTCAAATCAGGCCTCTTCACATAAGAGGCGTAATTTGAACTTCTGAAGGCAATAGGGTTGGTCATTGGCAGCTGATTGTGTTGAATCCTTGCAAGGAGGTGGCGATGGCGGACGCGAGAGTAGGGTTTCGTGACAATAAACGTGTGGAGGCAGAGAGCGCTAGGGTTCTCCACAGAGGGACGAGAGTGTTCGTGTGGAGGTAGAAGGACGAGAGTGAAGAGCGTTAGGTTTTCCAAACTAAAATTAAAAAAAAAAATATTTTCTTAAGTTTTCCAAAAAAAAATTCAATTTTCAATTACTTTTCGTGAGAGTAAGTTTAGAAAAAAGTAATAAAGTTTAAAAAAAAAATCCATTTTAAAAAAAAAATTATTTTCTTAAGTTTTCAAAAAAAAATTCAATTTTCAAAAATTCAATTTTCAATTTTTAAAATTCAATTCAATTAGTTTTCGTGAAAGTAAGTTAAAAAAAAAGGAATAAAGTAATTTTTTTAAAAAAAAATTCATTTTCAAGTGAAAGCAAGTTTTCAATTCTGAAAGAAAATTGTGACGGTTAAAAATGACATAATTTAAAAGATAATTGTGGCAATTAATGAAATGACGTATTATACTGAAATTTGTGACGGTTATTAATAACCGCCATATTAAAATCGCCACTTTTTACATTTTTTTTTTTTAGTGAATCTCAATATTTTTGTGCAACATAATAATGCATGGTCAAGTTAAACAATATATTTATATTTTATCAAAGAGTTTATTTTGTTATATAATAATTATGAGGATTAAATTTTAAATAATTAAAGTTAATATAATTTAATTAAAATTTTTAAAAAATAATAACAATATAATTTTAACATAATAAATAAAATCTTACATACGAGTAAAGGCCTCAAACTAGTTTGTTTAACTTAAATTAAATATTTTGAAACAAATAATTTAAAAAATCACTTGTTTAAGAAGAAAAAAAAATATTTATTGATATAAGTTAAAAATTTATTATTTTGTAAAAAAAATAAATTAGGTAAATATATAAGCAAGTAAAAATATGCTTTATTTTATTAAAAATGTAAAATAAAAGCAAATAGATCATTATGTAATAATAAGAAATAAAAAAATATAAGTTAAGCGAGGAATAAATTAAAATAAGATAATAATGAGTGAAATCCAACAAGGAAGGTGAAAAATGAAAAAAAAAAGAAAATTTACTTAGAATCTATACTTATAACATTTGAGGGAGCACAAACTGACAACTTTCTACACGTGTCGCTCTCACGAATTTTTGAAAAAAATAAACAAAAAATGAAATTTACCAGAAGAAGAATGTTTTACATGTGGCAGATTGTGAGGCTTTAACTGGGAAGAAAACGAGCCCATGGTTTTGCTGACCCAATATGCATAGGTGGAGGAAAAATTAGGGTTTCTGAATGTGTGTTCTGTGTGCCTAGCAATGGCTTTTCCAAAAGCATGTATGGTTGTGCAAATGTCGATTCCAGCAGATGTTGCAGAACAATGACAGAGCACCCTTCAGGTAATGGTTTTTTAATTTGAATTTGAATTTCCGCTTTCTAGCGTTTTTTCTGCTTTCCCCATTCTCTTTGTCTCTGAAACCTAATTACTCTCCTTTACTCCGTTTCTAGGGTTGAGTTCATGTTCTAGGGTTGTAAGCATGTGTTCATTTCATTTCTCTTTATTTTTGCCTTTTTGATATTTTGTTCTTTTGATTTGTTCATCTGATCAACTTTTTCAGTGTATTTTACCCTCATTTTTGTTGAGTTCGTGTTCCAGGTTTGTAAGCATGCATCTTATTTCTCACTTTTGGCCTTTTGTTCATCTCATCCAACTTATTCAGTGTGTTTGTTTTTCATCATTACTGTTGAGTTCAAAGATGACAAATAGTTCCTCCATGCTTTCAAACAGGCCATGCAACCGTTCGGGTTGTATTTTATTCCCTTTTTTCTATGCTATTAGTTTTCTTTCTGACATGTAAAAGCTTTCTTCAAAAAAAAATTTGTTTTTGTTCTTTGTTTTTTTTATCAAAGTTGCAAACTTTGATCTTCTCTACCATCCTTTCATTTTTGGTTTGTCAATATGTTTTCTCACGCTTTTTGTCAATATTTTTTTGTCTTTGGTTCTCTTTTTCTGATAAAAAAAAGCTTTCTTTCTAACATGCAAAAGCTTTCTTAAATTTTGTTTTTGTTTTTGTTTTTGTTCTCTGTTCTTTTTATCAAAGTTTCTTCTCTGCCATCCTTTCATTTTTTGTTTGTCAATATGTTTTCTCATGCTTTTTCTCACTTTTTTTTGGCCTTTGGTTCTCTGTTTCTGATAAAAAAGCTTTCTTTATCACATGAAAAGCTTTCTTCATTTTTTTTTGTTTTTGTTCTCTATTTTTTTTATCAAAGTTGAAAACTTTGATCTTCTCTGCCATCCTTTCATGTTTTTTCTCAATTTTTGTTGGTCTTTGGTTCTCTGTTGCTGATCAAAGGCAATTTCTTTTTGAATTTGAATTGTCCATTGTTATTGATTTTGACATTTGTCATATTGGTTACTGCTTATATTTAGATATTTCTTTATATTGGTTTATTAGACTTTATTGTGTAGGCGACATTTGAAGAAGAAGAGTCTGAAGATCAGTTTAAAGAACATGCTCACGTTGTTGCTTATTGTGTAGGCTGCATTTGAAGATCAATGTTTAGGATCAAAGAAGGATCAAAGAACTTTCAGATGTAGGATTGATACAAGGATCAAAGAATTCTGCAATTGTTTAAAGACATATTTTTTATACTCTGATGAAAGAAGTCTATATCATGTAAAATCAATTTCTTTGATTGTGTAAAAAGACATTTTGTATACTTTGATGAAAGAAATCTATATGAATGTAAAATCAAATTTTGATGTAAACTGTTTAGATTAGATTCAAGGTCATTTCCTTTGTTTTGTGTATAGATATGAATATTTTGAGATTGTTTATAAAACATGTTATCGACGATGATGATTGGTGGTATTCGCATGCATCTGTAACAAGGCAGTTTACCCCGACTTCAAAATGTTTTTTTGTGAAAAATGCAATAAGCACGTAATGAAGGTCACCCTTAGGTACGCGTTTTGAAGTATGTGTTATTGATTTATTCTCAGATATTGATTATAGTACAATACTAATGTGTTGCGTTGAACATATTGTATTTGTATGGCAGGTATAAAGTGCAACTTCGTGTGATAGATGACATTGATTCTACAACCTTCATGCTTTTTGACAGAGAAGCAAGTTCACTGCTGAGTAAATCATGTGCTGAAATGTTTGAAAGTCATGATAAGGTTATTGTTGCACACCTTTGAATGTGAATTATATATATATATATATATATATATATATATAT